>Ga0123342_1000541_pt1 | contig 60114 bp, 30 predicted proteins | sample Turbeawhitnodule_FD_89960 | JGI IMG/M metagenome (GOLD analysis project Ga0123342, IMG submission 89960) | Root nodule microbial communities of legume samples collected from Mexico - Turtle bean Mexico white nodule | ecosystem: Host-associated > Plants > Roots > Nodule | place: Mexico: Nepantla... | reverse complement strand
CACCTGAAGCTGCTTCATGCTCACGAGGATCCCGTCGATGGCGTCGCGGCACCAGAGGCGAAAGTCAGTCAAAACCTGATCGTTTCTACTCCGAGCGGTGTGGAGCTTCTTCGCAGGCTCACCAATGATGTCGGTGAGCGCAGCCTCGATGTTCATGTGCACGTCCTCTCTGTCAGCTCTCCAATTGAACTCTCCATTCTCAATGCGCCTCTCTATTTCCTCCAAACCTTCAATAATGGAGTCTCTGTCGCTCTCGCTTATCAAACCCTAAACAAAGAACAGTGAGTGTTTTGTTGAACGTTGAATTGGAAGAGTGATCGCTTATTTTGTAACTGACCTGGTGAGCGAGCATTGACGCATGCGCTCTGCTCCCCTTTATGTCTTGCTTGTAGAGCTGCTTGTCGAAGGAGATCGACTCCGTGAACCTCTCCACGGCGTCTGTTACGCCCTCCTTGAACCTCCCTCCCCAGAGCTTGGCCTCCTTGGCCTGGGCCTGGGCCTGGGCCTTGGTCGGAGACGGTCCCATTCTCGGCGTGGCGATTCTGCGTGGCGGAAATGCGCAGTAGGATTGAGTTGCAGAGAGCGCGTATCGAGAGGAGGAAGAGGGTGCTGAAGTGAAGCTTGAATACAGCGTAGCTGTGAAAACCATTGCTGAACTTCAGATTTCAGGGTTTTGCAACTGTAACACACTCCTCTCCCACTCTGCGGTGTGCCTTCAATATATTTCTTTACCTCTTTTTCATATTACTTTATTACTCCCAACAAAAAAGCACTTCACACTTCTAATTATTTTTTATTATTCCTCAAAAAAAGAAGAATAATTATTATAATCAAACTTTAAACTCGTCAGAAAATGAAAGCTATAATTTTATTTCCGTTTTAATTATATTAATTCATTGTACCATTAAATAAATATGGTCGTAGAGAAAATATTAATAATATATTAATTTATTATATTCTTTTATATAATAATATATGGTCAATTTTCATTTTAAATATAACTGTAGAAAAATAATTGATATTAATATAATACATATAAGTTTGTTGGTGTTATAGTGAGACACTTGTTAACATGTTAACTAAATACAATCACAGATCTTTTAATGGGTAAAAGTGGTCTTACTCCTTCAAAAATTTCTCTTTAATTTATTTATTTAAATATATATATATATATATTAAATTATATTTTGATTTTCTAAAATTCTATTTTAAATTTTGAGTTCTCCAAAATTTTAAATATTGTTAGAGATGACATAGATAATAATAATAATGTGACATGTATGTGTTTTTAATTATTCATTTTATTAGTGACATTCTTTATTAAACCTAATTTAAGTTAAGCTAACAAGTAAAACAATTTATTTCTTACAAGCATTTGATAAGAGTCATACTTTAATACATTTTTATTTACACTTCAACCTTTTAAAACTTAACAAAAAACAATATAAATAATATTTGACTGGTATGATTTAGGATCTGAGGACATATTCTATGCTTATAAATCCTTGTATAAGATATGTTATAGTTAAACCACTATTCAATTTCCAATAACTAGCCTATTATCTGTATTTAAAAAATGTAATATTTAACAAGGTATACAAAAAGTGTTTTAAAAAAGGAAGAAGGTGTAGTAAAAAGTAGATTAAAAAATATGGAAAAGTATTAAAAGATTTGCAAAATATGAAAAGCTATAAAAGTTTAAAAATTAAAAAGCATAAAATTAATTTAGAAAGTTATAAAAGTTTAAATAGTTTACAAATATGAAAAAAAACAAACAAAATTTAAAAAAATTCGAATTAAAAAATATGAAGTATACGTACAACTAGTTTGAAAAGTATAGAAAAAACATAAAATAGTTTAAATCTAGTAAAAAAAAGTATACAACTAGTTTAAAACTATACGAGAAGGTGTACACATATTTTGAGAAAAAAAGTATAAAAAATGTTTTCAACAGTATAAAAGGTATAAAAATAGTTTATAGAACATGGAAAATAAAATAAAAAAGGTTTAGAAATAGAATAGTAATGCTTTATAAGCTATGAAATATTATACAGATATTTTAAAACTTTTGAAAAAAAATAAGTAAATAGTTTATCAAATATTAAAAGGCATATATATATAATTTTAAAAAATATGTACAAATAGATTTTAATACTAAAGTAGTTTATGGGCTTTTAACTTTTAACATACAAGTTTCTTCAATGAGCTTTTTAGCTAGTAATTTATAGGTTATTTGATTTTTTTTATCATTATCTTTTGGTGTTTCTCACAATCTAAATGAGGTGGGTAAGTTAAAGGATATTCTTGTGTTCTCATACAATATCTATAAATTTTTGGTTTAAGAAGTTTTATTGCATTTTTTGGATTTTGTTTAGTTTTATTTCACATGGTTATTCTTTTTTTATATGTTGATGGCGTGATAATAGTTAGATATTATGTGTATGAGATTATAGAGTTAAGATTGCACTTGACAAAATAATTTGAAATGAAGGATTCAAGTATTTTCGATAATTTTGTTACATATTCTTTTAAATTTTATCTTCTATCTCAATCTAAGTATATTGTCACTATTCTAGTACAAACTCTTTCTTATACCCGTATATATTGACACTCTTATTTAACTAAAGGTAAAATATAATAGTGTCATTTATTTGTTCATTCTATATTATTGTACTATTATTAGCAATTTAGTATATCTCAACATTACATGTTGTAATATTGCTTATGTTATGCATGTTGTGAGTCAATTTATTATTTCTTCAATTACTTTGCATTGGAAAGTTGTTCTCCACATTTTTAGATATCTTTGAGGGTATTCACTTTCTTTCATTATTTTTCCTTAGAATTGTGTGTTTATTCTAATATTAATTATGTTAGTGGACTTATTGATCATAAGTTTACTATATATTTTTGTATTTTATTAAGAGACTCTCTTATATCTTGGAAGATAAATAAACAATATATTGTTTATCACTAAGTTAAATATCTTGTCATCATTCTAATAACTATTCAACTAGCATAGTTGCATGAGTGACAACAACTTAATTTTTCACAAGCATACAAAATATGTTGAAATTGATATTCATTTCAATCATCACATGAAATCAATATATTTTCTTTCGTATTTTTCAACTATGAAAATAATTTACTTTGGTCTAATTTTTATGTTATTATCATATTATGTATTTATTATACCTTATTTTAGGCTCTCTATTAGGAACTATATTCCTCTTCGTTATATATTTTGTTTAAAACTCATAGGATAAATATGTTTTTATCCTATCTTTATAGACAAGATGTTTTATCAATTTATCAATTATTTTTTTCACTATTTTACTCGTATGTTAAATAAGTAGGTTGATTTTCGTATGGTATTCTCCATTCTTTCAGTAAAATAACGTGATTTTTACTGACTTTTTATTTTAATATTTTACAAAAGTTTGAATCAAATACTTAAACTGTTTTCCATTATTTATGTTTAGACTTTTTTTTTTATTTCTTTTAAAAAAATTAAGTGCCTTTATATAATTATTATTCACCAGCATATCATTGGTCTATTTATTAGTAAAGGAAAAAAATGTATCTAAGAGAAAATAATTTATTAAATGTTGCTAGTTAGATTTTTATTTTTTGATAAAAAAATCTTTATTAAGAAAGCTAAAGGATGAAATGTCATGGAAAATAAATTATAACTCCTTTTGAAATTATATTTTTTAATTTTAAAAATTATATTTTGCTTCATGAGAGATTAAGTACCACTTAAAGGCACCGTGAGAGGGGAAAATATTATAACAAAGCCCTCCAAACATTTTGCTCTTCAAAGGATCCAATACATTAGACACCAATAATTGTGGAGAAGTATCCTCCTCTTCATGTCTTCTTTCTCTCTTACCTAAATTTCTTCAACCACCAACAACATCATTAATAAAATTGCAGTTATTCAAATCAGACATTTCGTGTTCCTTAGTTTGCTAATCTATGTACCACCTTATTGGTTTCATTTATCTTCATCACCAAGGTGTGACCTCAATGGGTTAAATGTGTTTGATTGTAACACAAAATAAAAATGTTGCAGAGGGCCGCAACCAATGCATATTCATGGTGGTGGGCAAGCCACATCAGGACAAAACAATCCAAATGGCTGGAACAAAGCCTCCAAGGTATGTATCTCTGTTAGTATTACATAGCTTCATGCTTTCTCTCTCTTAGTTTTCAGTTATCTATCATTAATTCTATCAAAACATGTTATCTTTTTGTTCAACAAAGTAGCAATGTTGTAATATTCACATTTTCATTTCTCTGGATTTCACAAACCCTTCATCATTTAGAAATGATGCAGATTTCTTGATTTGTCCTAATATGGCAAGGTTGTCTGCTTGCTTAAACATGATGCATTTCCTTCCACATATAAACACTTGCCCCCTTTTTACATGTTCACCATTACAGAAGAAGCTTAGAAAAATAAAGCAAAATGATTGTAATGTGAAACAAAAGATAACACTACAATGGCCCGATACATATATGCATTGATGGCATGAAGAACAAGAAGCAGAAAAATAAAGACGATAATCTCATAATTCTCACAACTCCAACCCAATTTTCTTATGCCATTACTTTGTAAAATAATGAATTTGGGTTGGAAAAATTGAACAGATATGGAGGATGTGGTGGCTGAAACCCTCAAGATCATTCATAATGAAGGAGAGTCATTTTCCCAAAGGGCAGAAATGTACTACAGGAAAAGGCCACAGCTGATAGGTTATGTAGAAGAAGTGTTTCGAGCATATAGAGCATTGGCAGAGAGATATGATCATATATCAAAGGAACTCCAAAGTGCCAACCGCACTATAGCCAGTGTTTTCCCACAACAAGTACATTATAGAATAGATGAGGATGATGGTGAAGAAAGTTTCCCTGGAACAAAGTCATCATCTCAAGACCCCAACAATCAAACACGAAAAGAAGGCATTCCTAAGGCTCCAAATATCCCAAAGCATTTTAGAAGCCGATCCATGCTTTTTTCTCCGAAAGGTCCAGCTAGGAGGATTGTCAGTTCTGCAAAATCTCCTCCCATTAGTCCTAGTTCAGGTCTGAGAAAGGCTGAAGCACTAGCAGAAGTTGACAAGCTTCAGAAAGAAATTTTGTCACTACAGACTGAGAAAGAATTTGTAAGGAGCTTGCATGAGCATTCCTATGAAAAGTATTGGGAAATTGAAGACAAGATTACAGAAATGCAGAAAAGCGTTTGCAGCTTGGAAGATGAGTTTGGCATTAATAATATCATAGAAGATAATGATGCACGAGCTTTGATGGAAGCAACTGCTCTAAATTCATGCAAGGAAACCCTGGCTAAGTTGCAAGAGGTAAAGGCACAATCATCTGAAGAGGCTGAAGAATCGTATCAAATGGTTAAGGAAGATCAAGGCAAGCTTAAAATCCTCAGAGATTGGTTCGATTCTAAACATACAAGTCAAGGAGACCAGGGAGCAGAACCAAAAAGCATGGAAGAAGAAGAGGTGTCTAGCTTGGAAAAAGAAATGCATGAGTGTGAAGTTGAGCTGTTGCAAGACACAATCATTGAACAGCTTGATTTAGCTTCAGGTAATTCTCTCACTTTGGCAGAAATGACTGAGAAGATTGATGAGCTTGTAAATAAGGTTGTTACACTGGAAACTGCAGTCTCTTCTCAGACTGGCTTAGTTAAGAGACTGAGATCAGAAGCAGATGAAGTTAACAAAATTATACTCAGCTTGGAAGAGGACAAAGAAAAGCTGATAGAAAATTCACAAGAAACCAAAAAGAAGCTCGAAGAAGTTGAAGAAAAGTTGAGGATAGTTAAAATTCTCAATCAAAGAGTCAAAAGGCGAGACAACAGTCTCCAAACACTCTTTACTAAGGCCAGTTTTGATCTTGAATATCTTTCAGGAAAAATAAATGATGTGGAGCCAGATGAGGAGGGAGAGAACTTGCAACTTCACAAAAACAGAAGTGCACCAGATGATGAACTAAAAGAGGAGTCTGAAAAACCAGGTGATGACACAGAAACCATGAAGGATCTTAAGACAACAGAGGAGGAAAATGAAGATTATAGTGTGAATCTTGGTGATGTTAGAAATGAAGATAACAAGTACAATTTGAAGAAAAGTATTGATTTAATGACTGGAGACAATCCAGAGTTAATTCCTCTGAATAATGATGATTTGTCTGAGCCAAAGAGTAATCTTGACACCGAATCACTTGATCAGGCGACTGGTGAGAAAGATCAAGCTAACTGGAGTCAGATGTTTGCAAGTGGATTAGATGACAGAGAAAAGATTTTGTCGGAATTCAATTCAGTTTTAAAGAACTACGAGGATGTAAAGGGCAAACTCAATGATGTGGAGAAGAAAAATCGGAACAGCATTTTCGAGTTGTCACTTCAGGTAGTCAACCAGTCTGTCTATCTATCTATCTACTTCATTATCATATAGAATAACTTACATGAGCAATGTAATTTCAGAAACAAAAGTCTGGTTGAACTTTGTGCAATTTTACGTGTCTCTCACTTACAAGTAGCTTAAAGACTCTTTATATATATATATATATATATATAATATGAGAAGTGCAACATTTAAAACATTAGGATTCTAAAAGCTTTACCTTTCCCTTAATATTTTTTTTCCTTTTTGAATTTGTAACAGCAAATGTCCTTCCAAAGAATAATTGTTAGCATTTGCCAAATGGCCCTAATCCTGTACAAGTAAATGAACAAAAAAAAGTTTTCACTTAATTTTCATATCAGAATTTTAGTCATAAACTAATTATAATTACTCTGAAATTGTTTAATGCCAAGTTAAAATAATAGGTGCAATGGTCAGTGTCGAAATTTTACTTTCTGAAGTTGTATATTAGACTAAGCATTTCCTGCAATCCTGAGGATGTGTATATCTATACTTGCAGGTAAGGGAATTGAAGGACACTGTTGAAACTAAGGAAAAAGAGATAAACATTTTACAGCAGAAGCTGACCTGCTCTGAAACAAATTCTGAAGAAAGTCCTCGCACCACTCTCCCAGATTATAACTACACGTCACAAGAAGCACTTATTGGAAGTGCACCTCATGAAACAGACACAGAGGACACTGAACATCCATCTTCAAACACAGATGCAGGTGCAGGTGCAGGTGCAGTTAGTAATTCTGAAGAAAGTCCTCGCACCACTCTCCCAGATTATAACTACACGTCACAAGAAGCACTTCTTGGAAGTGCCCCTCATGAAACAGACACAGAGGACACTGAACATCCATCTTCAAACACAGATGCAGGTGCAGGTGCAGTTAGTACTTCTGATGCAGATCAACACCAACAATATATTGATAAAAAAACAAGGATTGGCATACTAGTGAAGGTGACATCAAGCCAGCATAACAGGAGGCATTCACTTTCAATCTTGGAGAAGAAATTTCGTTCAGCCATTGATAGATTGCTGGAGGAGAACTTGGAGTTCTGGTTGATGTTCAGCACCTCAGTGCACCAGACACAGAAGTTCCAAAATTCCATACAGGACTTAAAATGTGATCTTAAACACATAAGGGAAATTAATATATCCCAAGAGAACTCAAATATTATACAATCTGAAATAAAACCAATTATTAAACACCTGAGAGAGATAAGAACTGAGTTACTACTATGGCTGGAACACAATGAAATGTTGCATGAAGAGTTACAAAGTAGGCACCCATCGTTGTGCACCTTCCAAGATGAAATAGCAAGAGCAGCCAATCCAAACTGTGAATCAAATATGGCAGACCTAAGTGGGTATCAGGCTGCAAAGTTTCAAGGTGAGGTTCTCAACATGAAGCAGGAGAACAACAAGGTTTGTAGTCAATTGCATGCAGGTGTCGTTTTTGTGAAGGGATTGAAAGGTGAAGTTGAGAAGATGCTACAAGAACTGAGTCAAGAAATGGGGGTTAACAATCACGACCAAATTACAAAACAATCCACAAATCGTCCTAGAATACCCTTGAAGTCTTTTCTGTTTGGTGTCAAAATAAAGAAACAAAGGCAACCGGTCAATGCATGTGAGAGTCCAACAGAGCAGAGACAATACAGTGATCTTGCAAGTTGCAACTGATGATGCCTTTGAATATACCAACTTTCATCATCTTGTATTCAATTATTTGGGGAACTCCATTTTCTGTATAGTTACTATCTCATCATGATTTTTATGTTTTCCTTTTACGATTAGTTTTTGAAAACATTTTGAGATATATACCTTTGGTATCTTTTTTGGTCAGCAAAGACAAAAATTATTAATGAAATACAGGTACTGCACAAGGCATCAGTTGCAAAAAAGGGGAAAAAAGAAAAAAACTAGGAACCCTTCCCATGCATGAGAGCTGATACAAATGTAGCAAAAGTCAAAGTTCGAGGCAACCTATAGGACTTGGTGGGTACTGCAACCCAAAACACAAAATTAAGTTTCAAATACAGAACACTTTTAAAATGTACTATCGACTAAAAATTATAACATTTAATAGGATATAAATGAGGATAAACTTTACTTAAAGTAGATTTTATAAGCTTAAGATAAGCTTAGAGTTTACTTTCTTAATAAGTTTAAGTTAACACCTTATATACGTGCCAGCCCAACACCTTGGCTGCCCTCTAACCTCAGGCATTTCAATGAGTTTGGTTTGCTGTTACCAATCATTAACAACTCACGCTTAAACACCCTTGCATTTGTTAAAATATCAATCAATTCCTATCTAGAGAAAGCATTTGTGTTCAGAAAGCTATTAGAGATTTGCTAAATGCAAGCATATATTTGGATTAGAGCTCCACTCACAAAAAGAGAACTTGTTCCTCTTCATCTTCCTATGCATGGACATCCAAGTTTTAAATTTTAATGATTCCCAGACTACTTCCCAATTAGGTGCTTGCTCTCGTTAAGTTGCTGTCTCATTATAAATTTAGATCCCCGTAGCTGCTTGTTAGTTGTTATGAAGTTTGAATAAGTCTTAACTAGAGGTTTGTTAAATTTTTTTAGTCTGTTTTATATTTTAAATTGAGAATATGTGGTGCGGTATTTTTAGCTTAGTTTGTCATTTAAGTTTATTTAATACATGTTGATAAATAAAGAAGTAGTCTTCTTCCATAATATCAATTCCTACATTCTAACAATTCGTATCTGAGTTTTATTCTTAAGGGGTGAGCGTGATAATTGAGAGCTTATTATACATACACAAAATGCAATCCGAAACATCCTTTTCAACTTTAGCACCTCCAACCTTTGAAGGTGAAAGTTATAATGTTTGGGTTCTTCGAATGCAATCCTATCTGATTGAGCACTTTAACATAGAGTCATATATGATTTATACAATTACATATCACAAGAGTAGCAATCTAAAGAATAACAATATGAATCATGAAAATGGCCACCAAGAAAACTATTCATCATGCAAATATTTTGAAAAAGAAGGTCATGCTCCTTTTGGATAATGGAGAACACTGGAAGTTGAAGGAGAAACACATTTGTTTGTAGTATGCATTCAATTCTTAGATTTGATTTTTGGTAAGATGCCCCTCTATTATATAATCTACATACTATTAAATTGATAAAATCTGCTCATTAAATTTATTGTAACATGTACACAGACTCATTCTAATGTAACCAAAATATCTATTATGTAAAATAACTCACTTTAGTTCAACCAAAGCTATCTTGTGTAACCAAATCTTTATCTTTTAGACTAAACAACTAAAATATCTATTTTAAACCATTTGGTTTTAAATCATTGGAGTACGAACCAAGTTTTCTCCTTATTCTCTAAAATCTTTATTGAAGAAATTATATCTTTTCTTTGAAGATAAAGATATCAAACTTAAAATTACAACCAGTCAAAACACTTTTAAATACCAAAATATTAATTCAAAAAAATTAAAAAATAAGGAAAATAACCAAAACTATAATTATATCACAGTAAAGTCTTATTAAATAAAAAATTACAACATATTTCTGTAAAATTAAAAAAATAATTAGCAATCACACTTTCTTTATATCCAACTATAATAACAATAACATTTATTATATGTCAAAACAACAAGAGAATTCAACACATAGAGTACAAGAAAGCTGCATACCATAAAAACATCACTGCCCATAAATTTGAATTCTATTTCTTAACTGTGATATAACTTAATATTTTTTTATGGTAGTAACTTCTAAATTAAACTGGTAGAATAATTTATAATTTTTCATCATGTGTTATTTAAATTTTATTGAAAGGACTCCACATAACTTATGTCCCCAGAGGTCTAAATAATATTTGAGAATACAGTATAAAATTAATTTAAAAAAATATACATTACTACTGATTTTATGGTGGAGAAATGAAGTGAGAATGCACCACATAAAATAAAAACAAACAAAAACAAAGAATAAGTTATCCTAAAGAAACACAGAAAGATCGAAAAGAAAAAAAAATGGCAATGTTAGCATCACCCTATGTAAAACTCTCACTGTCATTCCCACCTCCCTCTTCCAAACCCAATCCCCGGCGTCTTTTCATTCTCCGAGCCACCGAACCAGAAACCCCACCCTCTGGTTCGGAACCCTCCGAGCCTGAACCAGATGCCACCGACGATGACTTTGACAGCCGCATCAGTCAGCTCCGCCTCCGGTACCGCAGCGGCACAGGCAAGAAAGCAGAGATCCGAAAGAGTCGAAAGTCAAAGAAAGGAAGCTCCGGATCCGGGTCGAGCGTGTTCCTGCCGCCGGTGGCGCTGAAGGAACCGGTTTCTGGTGGCGTGAGGGTGGAGCTAGGGTTCAGCCAGTATAGCGAGCGGTTGAACGGTCGCATTGCAATTCTGGGCTTGACAGCGCTGTTGCTGGTGGAGCTGGCGACGGGGAAGGGCGTTATCAACTACCACTCGCCGACAATTATTCTGATTCAGATCTATTTTGTGGCTGCGGTTGGAGCTATCTTTGTTAAGTATGAGAAGGAGAAGATCAGTGTTTGGCCTCAAACTGATTCTTCCACAAACAAGTGATTTTTCCATTGTTTTTGCTGATGAAATGTAATTATTGTATGGTTGTTGAAATGAATGTTATTTTGGAGATAAATTGTGATTTTTTAGATTTACAATTGTATTATATTATTATATGACACTCATTCTTATTTGAGATAAATTGAAATTCAAGGTCCTTTTGTGATGATGGTCTTTTCTTAACTAAACTATAGCACGTTGTTCCTACATTCTAGATTAAGCATAAATATTTCATGTTCCTATATTCTAAATCTTTTTCTTTTATTTTAAGCACGGTTGTGATTGTTCTTATTTCCTGTATGCAGAGGATGCAGGTTGCATAAGTATGAAAATGCATTCAATAGATAGAATAAGAGAGTTTATGCGTATAATCCTAAACTATTCAAGTAAATTTGGAAAAACTTAAAAAGTAAATCTATATACTTAAATAGTTTCCACTCAAGTTAATAGTCTGAAGTATTGTTATAGAATATACCTTAAATATTTTAAGGTGACTAAATCTCTATATGTATTCTCTAAAAACAATAACTCATGTAGTTTCTTTTACATACTTCTCTTCATTCAAAACTACATATCGTAATTATAATTATTTAAGAAAAATAAACACTTCTTTTGACTAGGTGAATAGGACACTACTGTCAAAAAAAGTTTGTTATGAGTTAGAAAAAATTAAAAACACCCTATCTAAACAAAACCAAACAAAAAACTACTTATGTTCTAGATACAGCTATTTAAAAATATACAAATTCATTTTTTATAATTCTTAATGGAAAAACATTTTATTTCCAATGTAATAGAGCCAGTAATATTTTGCAAATTTTAAAAGTTCTAAAAAAATTATAAATTTTATTTAGAAGAATCCGTTTACCATCAATCTCTTGAAAATAAAAGTAAAACAATTAATAAAAATATCATTTAGTAATCATGTAAACTTGCATGTCATCAAAATATATTTACCACTAAACAAATACTTTTTTAAATTACAGTATACTAATGTGCTACAAATTCCTAAATTCATCAAAATTTTAGAATTCAATGTAAAAATAAATAAAAAAACTACTCATTTTCACAAACTAATCACTCAACATCCTCCATCAGTTTTTACCACCTTGGCACTTTGGCTGTCTTCATCTTGTAGGGACAAATTTACATTTTTGTCATTTATGGTTTGATTGTTTGAACTTTCATTAATTGAATGTTTCTTGTCTTCATTAAAAGTTAGGCTTTCCTTGTCAAGTTTGCTATTATCACTAGCATTCTTAACACTTCCTTCGTCTTCGTACACCTCAGCATTTGCTTTGATAGCACTTTTTTCATCTGTTACTGGATTTGCTTTATCTTTCAAACCTGCTTCCCCACTACTAATAGGCTTGATCTTCCCTTGACCTGTATCTAATCTCCCCTTATCTAAATTGTTATTGATCTGGCTTCCAATAGTAACTTTAGGCGGTTCCTTTTGTGTCGTCTCTTTTGGTGTCTCTTTTGGTGCAGAGGTGGGATCAAAAGCTCTAAACTCTTTCGTGGAATTAACACCTTGCTTCAATGTAACTTTATCAGCCAGAGGAGGAACCGGTTTATTCTGTTGAGACAACATAAATAAATAATATGAATAAACTTTTCATTTGTCAAACTATTGCATAATGCAAGAGATTTGCAAGTTATATAATAGATGAACCTTGAGATCAGAAGGCAAATTGGCAGAGATGGATGGTTTTGTCAAAGAACTCACTGCAGGCTTTGCGTCTTCACTGTGTTTTACTGGAGCCATTTTAAACTGTGATACAGTATTTGAAGGAGTATTTGAAGGAGGATTTGAAGGAGGATCGGTTCGTGTCCCAGATGCAGCTGTAGTAGATTTTAGCACAGGATTTGAAATTATATTACCCTTCGGGACTAGTTTTTCATCTACTAATTTAGGTTTTACATAAGGATCAGAAGATCCCAACAAAGAAGGGTGCTGAGATGACTGTTGAGGTGGTACAAAACTAGTGACAACCTTCTCCACCATATTTCTATTCTGCATTTGATTTTTAACTGATATGGATGTTTTAACTGCAACAATATATAAAAAGAGGTTATTCAAATTGTGTAAATTGAGAAATAATATTGCTAGAACAATAAACTGTAAAGCATTACTAGAAGAAGATTGATCCATCTTACATATAATCTGCAATTAATAAACTTAGTAAAATAGGAAAAACTACTAACGTGATAATGGAAAGGCATAATTTAGACAGTACAAATCTTCTTTGTGATAATGTAACTCTTATTTTAAAATATGCTGAGAATACAATCTTTCCTTAAAAGAGTTTTCTAGAATATTCTCAAAATATTCCTTGCACATTCTAAAAAAAATAAGATGCTAGAATAGGGAAATTTGAGATGCTTAAAGACAAAATATGTTGTTAAAGAAGTAAATTTTAAGAGAAACTAAAATTTCCATGTTTTTTCATTTCATCTTCTGTTTATTGTTTCTTTTCTTGATGATCTAAACTATCATGGGTCATTTCCATTATTATTCTTGAGTTTCTTGGATTGAACATGTTAGATCTTTCACATCCTATAGGACCTTTTCAACTACTAAATAAAACATCAGCCTCTTTTGGAGAAACCAAGTCTAGAAGTTCCGGTGGTTGTGGTGCGGCTTCTAGTACCCGAAACATTTTCTACTCCCCATCGTTCCACCCGTTGGATTGGTTTCCTTCTCAATCTTCAGTTCCATTTTCTTACCTAAATCTGAGTTTGCTTTTCCATCTGCAACCCAAAAGGTGGTCGTCACAATGGCAACCTGCATATTTCCCTCTGTTTTCCTTTCATATTGCTTCTCCATCTGGCTATTGGCCTATCAGTTTCTTCCTCCCTATTCTTTCTCTGCATATTCACAACACTTCTAACCAGATTGATAGAAAATTTTGTTCTTGCCATTATCAAAAGGGAGGTTGTTCTCTGTCTCTTTTGTTTCCTTGATGTTTTTTCTCCACCACCTGATTCTGATTCATGATGTCTAGATTTGTTTCTGTTTCTGGTTTAAGGGATGTTTTACCCAGCATGATGTTCCTTGCTTTCTGCCTCCATATCAACTACAGGACTTCTCCGAATCCTCTTAGCAACCCCAAAACAACCCATCAGACTCAGAGTCATCTCTGCCACCATGATTCTTGACCCTCAGAACTTCATTTTTGCTTCTAATGTTCAGATTTTTTATCCAGAATGCCAATGGGTTGTTTTGATGGGTTTATAGTTTCTCCTAATTCTTCTAACTTTCTTATATTCTTTTCTTGTTAGTTCGTATGACAAGACTATCTCTATTTCAACCTTCCCATTTATTTATAGACAATCTGCCTTAATTCCTCTCTATCTCAGCCCAACAAACTAACTTATATAAAAAACTAACTTCCTAAATCTCTCAGCAATACTATCAATTAAAACGTATTAACGGACCTAACAAACATTAATACTGTTAATACATTTTAATTGATAGTATTGAGATATAGTAGAAGGAAGATAACATTGATGGCATAGAGAAATTATATTTATAAACATGAAAAGCTTGTGAAGACCAGTAAAAGTAAAATAAAATTATAAAAGGCAAGACACATATATCTATTAAATTGGTGACTTTGTACCCCAACAAAGTTATATTCAAGCTATTTGGTTATCCCACTCCTGGCATGAAATGTAAGAAGTCCAGCAACTCATTCAATGTTACTCCAAATTTGTGCTTTTATATTACAAGAATGCTTCGTTGTATTAAATATTGCAAGTATAGATAATCTAAAAATAGTCAGCTTTTTTTTGTGGGGGATGTGACACAAGCAATATATTGATTAAGTTCATGGTCTTTAAGGTTAAAACAAAACATTTGCATCTTACCATGCATAAAAAAGATCATGAACATTTCAAATCACACTGGTAAATAATATCAATAAGCACAGTACACAACATGAAACAGGGGAATATAACCAGTCTCACGGAAAGAGCGTCATCCAAAAATAAATTTGAGAATCACCTAAAATAAATTTGAAAATCACCTAAAATTGATTTGAGAATCATATCCTTAAATTGATTTGAGAATCATATCCTTAAATTGATTTGAGAATCATCCTTAAATTGATTTGAGAATTGTGGAACTTTGAGACTCAGTTCAGGATTTACAATTTGTTTGGAACCAATGATTTAGGAGAGGAAGAACTGGGTTGGAAACAACACTTCCCAAGAAAATGTGGTCGCATTTGGGAACAGTGAAGAGATGAAGAAAAATGCTGTGCAGATAACAAAGAAATTGAGCTTCATTTTACAAAGAAAAAGATGAGAGGGGAGAGTTTGAGTAATGACCAAAATACCATAAAAATGTGATCTGACATGAGTATAGTTTCTTTTCTTTCTTCTTTCTTTTCTATCCAACCAAATAAGGGGAGAAAGAGAAGTTTTTTTTTTCCTTTCTTCTTATTCTCTTAACCCAAACAACCTGAAATACTGACCCACTTTTTCTCTTCTCTCTAAATTCTTTCCTCCCTACTTCTCACATTCAAACAAATGGATGACAAAAATAGGAGGTAAAATAGAGCAAAATCAATGGACAAATAGAAAATCCTGGAATTTAATTAATATGCAGATAAATTAAAATAAAACAGAAAAAGGTCCAGAAAAATTACCAGGATCCGACACTCCAGGAGCAGTTAACTTTTTGAATGGCATATCAAGGGCTAAAGATAAAGAGTGTCGGGTTGCCAGCTGTTCAGCAGTAGTATATTGTGTGCTGGTTGATATGGTTCCAGAATTGACAGTCCCATCTTTCTTTCGTAAAATGCTCCACCTCTGCAAACATTTGTGGATAACCCATGAGAATTAAAAAAAAATAAAAAGTAAATAACAAAAAGGTTAAAATGGTACGATGCTTAAATCACATGAATATTCAAAAAGATACAAAGTAAAATGGTCCATTTCTGCAAGTTTTAGGATATGCTGATATGTAGAATATAAAATAAATAACAGTAAAGGTGAAATGGACTGTATCAGTTATCAAATGACATTAATATTCACAAAGATACACAGATTCATCCATTATAACTAAAAATATCACAAATGAGAAGTTCTTGAAAGAGCTCGACATGAAAAAATTCATTGATGAGATTTGAACCTAGGAAAGCTGGGTGATAACCAGACATGTTACCTGACTAGAGGACAACCAAGAAAAATAGACTCAGTGTCAGTATTAAAATTAAACATAACTGACGACTTATGTTTTTCCTTTACCATTTTAGAAACTAGAATCAAGGGAGCAAGGGATGACACACATAACACACAATGCAAAGTTGTACACCTAAAAGAGACCGTTTTCAACAGGCCCAACTTCAACAGCTGCATAATCAAGCACAACTATCCTATCGTGATAATAAAATTGCAGGGTATAAATCGGCTATGGTAGATAAGGGTATCAGATTTCAACTAACTAAAGACCATTCTTTGCATCCACAGATCAAGCAGTCAATATATCAATGGGATAACAAAGATTATGGCCTCCTATCAATAGTTAACTTCAAATAATAATTGTCACCATTACTTAACTTGTTAATTCTTAGAATTTGGAATTAAAGTCTAACTCAATCCTACAAAACCAATTTGTAAGATAAGAATTGTCAACACTAGTAAGGGTGTGGGATCTCAACACATTACCTCACATCCAAGATTGGACATCTAGACCATGGAAATATGCAAGTGCTCCAATAACAACAACCCCTATGCTGAGAATTGACATCTATTTTGTGCACAAATATGGGTGACCCATTAACAGATTTAAGACAGACTTTGAAACTAAATTAGAACTTAAGCTTAGGACTTAATCCCACAAAACTAACTAATAATGTGAGGACTGCCTAAGCCATGACAGCAATGAACATATATGATATACCTCCAATCGATGTGAAATCTCAACATATCCCTCGAACCCAAAACTGCAGCATAGATAAATTTGGTTGGTCCAATAACAAATCTAAGATAGGTTTAATGCAATATTAAAATTTGGGATTAAAACTTAGCTCCTCAAAACTGGCTTGCAATGTGAGAATTACCCAAGCCTTATAAGGACAATATTGACTATATTTATGGTCGATGTGGGATCTCAACTAATTAATGTAAAAAAAATTAATAAATATTCATGGTTTAATAAATTGATTATTTTAAAATAGTCCAGAATAGAGGATGAACTTTTAATGAACTCATCACATAACAAGCACGAGACTAAACCCCCCAAAATCCCAAGAATCTAACAATAGTTTTAAGTTGTTAATTTTGGATTTTACGAAAAAGACCAGTTTCAAATGTGATGATGTCATTTATGAACTACCAATGAAATATTCACACAATTACTAAGAAAACTGGTTTTATATTTTTTTTATGATTTGAAAACCACCTGTGCTAACTGTGTGGGACTTCTCTTAATAGGAAAGTTGTCTCCTTTTGCCATGGTTGCCCAATTCCCTTCGCCCCATCTCTGAACAGCAGCTCGTAGTTGTATGTCCTCTTCCTCTGACCATGTTTTTCGTTTTCTTTTGGAGGCTAGATTACCACCAACTAATCCCTTAGATTCTATACCATCTGTTGATGGTGCAGGGTGTGTTGGCAATGTTTGTCTCTGAACAGTGACTGGAAAAACAATGTTTGTCCCTTGCATCAAATTAGAGGGTTGTGAACTTTCAATAAGAGTTCTAGATGAATGGCAAACTGGAATATTTATAGTCAATGGAGCCTCGATTGTTGAGCTACTAGGCGCAGATTCACTTAGTGTGCGAGAAGCAATCATTACCTGATGAATAAACAATTCCCAAAAACAGGCCGTTCAAAATTGAATATAAAGAAATATCACAATTGAAAATTTAACCAATGAAACTGTAAAGAGAACCCAATTATTCCTCACTACATGGTATTGTCTACATAGATCAATCAACATCATTGAATTCTACCAAATATCAAATTTTCAATTTAAAGGTTTTTTTATTGGTTCCTTCTAAGTTCTAATACATTTTTAGGTCTTCCCCTATCAATTTTTAATCAAAAATTCTTTAACTAGTTCTAGTTTTCTCAATGAAAACTCCACTGGTCTTCAAACATGAACTAACCACCTTTGGCAAGTTTCTATCATCTTCTTTATAGGTGCTACATCAACTTCCTCTCATATACATTCAATTCCTAATCCAATGCTTTTTTTGTATATTCATTCTCACTTTATCACACCTATTTGTTGCTCTTGCTGGCACTTTACTGCCTACCATTCACAAACATACAACATTATTATTCTTATAGTTAGTTGTCGAGTAAAGCCAAGCTAACTTATTAATCTGATAAAATTACTTTTGTTACTCTAAGTAGAAATCTAACAAACAATAATTATACAACTATCTATAAGATATTGAGATAGAATGTGTGATAACTAGAGCAAGCACATTTACCTTCACACATGCAGCCGCCTCTGATGCAGATTCCCCACTTACAGGAGGTAATGCTTCTAGCTCGCACTCTAAGTCACTGTCATCATCCTGGAATTAAGACTCCAAATAAGTATGAACATATCTAATAATCCAAATATCTAAGCAGAAAAATCCAGTGAAAAATGATAATACAGCATGTTGTGAAAAACTAATCTGAGATAGAAATTTGAATAGTAAAGGATACTCAACTGCTATAATCATTAGTTGAGTGACTATTTACTCATTATCACTCATCTGATTAAATGTTTGTCAATTTGACCAAAAAAGGAACTAACGGTAATATTTATGAATTGAAATTAAGCCAGTACCTTCTACCTTGATTTTCATGTATTCTAATATTGGCTATATGTATTTGGACACACGTCTATAAGACCAAACATAGGAGACGGTATAAAACTTGGTTGCGTTCAGGACTTCAAAATCATGTACACAATGATCTTGCCTTGCATATTATGAACTAACCAAAATTCATTCTTCCTTATTTAGCACCAAATAGAATTATCAGACTGCCAAAGTAACCATTAAACAGTCATAAGGAATTTCGATGCTGACACATGACCGAAAACCCTTTTGAAATATTCAAATGAAATGACTAGTAAATTTGCCATGAATAAAAGCATAAAATTGTACTAAGATGGATATACATAGCACTGTTTGGGAAAATAGCTTGATTAAGGGCTTATTAAATAGAGACACATTTGAATAAACAAAGAAGACAAAATGAAATAAGTTTTTTCCCAGGTTAAAATTAACTTATGCATATGTTAATATGTAACGGGAAGAATATTCATTCAATTTACATTCTTATTTTCTTCTTTTCAAAGGGTTCCTAAATATTTATCATGTATGCACTTACGTATAAGTTGTTTCTATACTTAAAAGAGGGAGCACAGGTAAACTGTTTTAATACAAGCTATAGCCATTTTCAAGAGTTATCATGGACATTTCATAAGCTCTACCAAAAGCCTATCTGGTAAGGCTTTTTTTTCACTTAGGGTTTGACAGACACAAATAGGTGAACATCCCAACCAGTTTGAGTCGAACTCAGGCACTTTGGTTAAACCACGTGAGTCTCTCGCCACTCGCCAATCATATCAACCCAAGTTGGTCTATGTAGTAAGATAAGTTCAAAGAAGTTGTGAACTAAGTTCTTTCCAACGTACCCTAAAACTAATTTGAAAAAATATATTTTACCTAACAACAAATTAGAATAACAAAGAAATTTTTCAGAAAAATTATACTGACCAAAGGTTCAGCCCCAACTTCAAAATCTTCCGGCAAAGAATGCCGATAGGCCAAATGCCGCCACAGCATTTGATATTCCCTAACATTAGAAATCCCAGTCGCACTTTTCTTCACCAACTCGTTCCAATCAATCTTTGGCTTAGCGTAATGCGCAACTTCTTGAAGCAAGATGAACACCGTAGTTGGGTCGTACCTGCTCAAAATCCCAAATCGTTTGAAGTCTCTGAAGTCACAACACAAAATTATAAACAAAAATAAAAATAAATAAATACCTCTGCATCAGCGCCACAGCATCTTTTTCCGTATAAGACACTTTGTTCTTCTTCTCTGACATTGCCGTCTCTTAGTCGAAGCAGAAAAGAGAAGAGAGAAAAATAATTGATCCCTAGCAACAGATAGATAAAACAGAAGGGAATTGCAGAGAGATTAACGGAAGAAGAAGAAGAAGTGTGTGGGAGAAGAATGGAGATTGAGAAACTGTGTCGACTGATTGATTACTTATAGAGATTATTCCCTTCTTGACTGGAATCATGGGGACAGATAATAAGAAATTAAGAGGTGGAATACAAGACAAAACACCAATACAAAATCATTGGTTGTTACTTTATTTATGGAAGAATATTAGCAAGTGTTTATTTGAAAATAAAAAAGCTTCAAATCTTATTTATTAGCGATATTCTTTGACGAAAAATTATTACTTCCCAAGATGTCTGAATGCTTAATTGAGATGATATAGGAAAAACAAAATTAATCTTATTCTTATTCATTAATAATAATTATATAAAAGTATGTATAAAATAACAGACTAAGATGGGAATTCATAAAAAAATATTATTTCATTAAAAATGTTATCTACTACTCTTTAATAAGATTATTAAGTTGTTGATAAGTATTTATTAAGATTCATTTTGATCTTTAATATTTAAAAATAACAATTTTGGTTTTATGTATTTTAGATTAAATGAAAACAGTCCTTTAACAATTGTTACTGTATTTCAATTTTTGAACTTTTTAAATACTTACTCAATAAAAATTTATGCATAAAATTGTATACATTATTCTTCGTGTGAATGTTCTGACTCTGGTTTGAAAATACGTTTCAAAGTTTCTATATAAACAAATCTAGTAAAACAAGTTTCACACTTTGAATTAGCTAAATATATTTATCTAAATTTTAAAAAAATGAATAAAACTAGATTTAAAAGATGAAAAGCAAAATTACTTTAAAAAATTAAAAGAAAGTTTTATTCTTTAATAAATATAAATTATCATTGAAATCTTAACACAAAAAATGTAAATTTTATATAAATATATATAAATTGTTAAGGTTAAAAAATATGTGTAATTTTTAAATGTCCACGTGACTATTAAATATTTTTTAGTTTCAGTTATATATATATATATATATATATATATATATATATATATATATATTTTAAAAAAATTGCAAAAATTAACTGACATTACTTAATATGTCCAAAAATGAAAACATTCTTTCTTTATTTGGCATGTGACGCATTTTTTAATTAGTCAAATATATTTATATAAATTTGAAAAATGAATAGAAGTAGATTTTTGAAAAATTAAAACCAAAATTAATTTTAAAATTAAAATGAAAAATAAAAGAATGTTTATTCTTTAATAAATATAGATTATCATTGAAATCTTAACACGAAAAATGGAAATTTTATATAAATATCTATAATGTTAAGATTAAAAAATATATGCAATTTTAAAATGTCAACGAGACTATTGATTTTTTTAAAATTTTAGTTATATATATATATATATATATATATATATATATATATATCATGATGTATGTATATAACTCTATTTTCATATCTATAGTTTTAATGTTTTCAATAATAAAATCCCACATTAAAATCACAAAAATTAGTAAAGTGAATTGATAACTATTAATTTAAAGTATTTATCTTTCTGTTTTTGTCATTAAATTAATCTAACAATTTGTATTTATAATTTTTGGTTTCACACAAATAAACTAGTTTTCCAATAATAAATTAGCTATTTTAGGATAATATATATATATATAAACAATATTTATATATATATAATTTAAATCATGAGGAAATACATAGGTCTAATAAATAATTTAATTAAGAAAAGTCAAAACAAGAAGTAAATCTCTTAAATTTTCAAAATAAATCTAACTTTTAATTACTTTTGATATATATAAGTTAGGAGTAAATCTAAGTTTTATAATTCAAGGGATTGAATGGTATAACCCATTAATTTTACGTTATCATTGAATTACAAATCCTACTATAATATTATTATAATAAGCTAATTAACTCTTATAACAATTACTTAAAAGTTATACAAAAGCAATTCATATTTGATTGATAATATATTTTTTATCTACACTTGTTTAAAAATTTGAACAGACTTATAATTGGCACTCATAAAGGAAATTGCATGACATAAGTAATTTCGAATCTAGGTCAAATTTGTCAAAAGAAAAACAACTCATCATAAAAATGTTATTGAGTTTTAAGGATATTAATTGAGAAATTAAAAGTGTAACCTAATTATAAAACCAATTGTTTTTATTTATATGCACAAATTACATGGATCTCATACTCACGTCAAATATTGTTAGTTTCTATCAACCCTTGTATTAAAAAAACTTAAACGTTTATTGAGAGTTCCAGACCTAGTTTTTGAAATTCTATTACTAAGATGTTCAGGTCGTTATGATTTCCCCAGTAAGTGTGAACCAATGATTTCCCCAACACCCAGCGAAACTATAACAATTTTAAAACATTATGCTCCATAAGATCAAGATTTTGATAACACATTAAAACTTTTTAAATAAATTGTGTTCAACACAAGAACATATTATTCTCAGTATTAAAAAACATGTTTCATTGATAAAAAATAATTATTCGTTACCAATTTCTACACTTAATGATGATACATAATCATCAACTGCAACCTCTATGTGTTGACCGATTTCTGGAACTAACCATCAGAGTCCCTCTATAATTAATCCTAGTTTAGAGGGATCCAACCTATCATAAGATAATATAAAGACAACAGAAAACAAAAGAAAAAGGCAAATGTCCAGAAAAACATTTCTTCTCAAGGAAACCTGATTAGCCTCCACTGTCGGTTCCTAAATTTCCGTAAAGGCAGCTACTAATCTCAAAAATATCCTTCAGCCAAACTTGAATTTAGCATACCAAAGAGCAAGGATACCACAATCCAAACAGAAGAACTAGAAAATCACCATACATCTCTAAGGTAACGTCCATCCATCTGGAGTTTTTTCACTATAGCTTCAGCTTTTGTTGAGTCCACGTTTTCCTATAATTCAATGCAGAAACAAAGTTTTTAAGACAGTTGCATTCCATAGGTATGGAGTGTATATGCTAGTGAAAACAAAAAATATCAGAAGAACTATAGCATTGTTAAATAAAAGATCTGCAAAAAAAATTAAAACGAAATAATTGAGATGAAAATTTACATTGACGAGTCCCTTCATACACTAAAAACACAACATAAGTCTAGACAGAGCACAAGTCTAGACAGAGCATAACCAAGTATGACAGAATCAGCATGTGAGTATGGCTCTCTCACCCACTTAAAAGTTGTGAAAGGTAAAGTCAAGTCTAAAAAGAGGAAAGAAGAAAGAACTAATGATATCCACACATTCATAAGGTTAGAATGAACTTGATAATGTTTTTTCCAGATTAATTTTTAAAACCCTTCCTGGTTGGAAGAGAGAATTCCTCCAAATGGCACCGAAAAACAAAATTGACGCATTAAGTAGTGGAGCCAACCGGCTTTTAAAGAAGCTAAACAATATTTTTTTCCAAATAACCTTTGTAAAATATATTAGCAACCTTACTATTTATTTGTCAACCAATTTCTTCGATAATATTGTACACAAAAAATAGTCCATAATTTTATCTCTATCATTGGATGGTAAGGAGAACTTACTATAATTTTTTTAATCACATCCTCACAAAAACAAGAATGTTCAAATTTCCCACATTTGAAGTACTAAACACCCCAGCAATACAATAATAAACCCAATAGAACAGAACAAAAAAATACTAAGTCAAATGATGAAGAATTTTCACCTAATGGCTCCATTGAAAAATTCAAACGCTAATTAACAATCAAACCAAATTCTGTGTTTGGATTCCAAAAACAAAAATGGCTTAAAAATCAGTCACAGCTCTCCTATCACATAGATATATTATTATACTCACTGCTTAGCAATCTTATTATTAGCATCTGTTCCTGGTGAAGAGACAAGCAGAAAAGCTTCTTTTATTTTCTCATACTTAAGTTGGTGAAATTCTTCAAAAATCAATACTTAAGTATTATGTAAAAGGGAGGGATGATGAAAGACAATCAGCACCTGCTGCTGGACAATGGAATGAAGAGTTCGATGAACATCTCTGGCCATACCCTTGGCATCACCACAGACGTAAAGATAACCTCCTTGAGAAATCAAACTCCACACGTGCGCAGCCTGCACATATAAAAATTAATGCAGGAAAGAATTTGTCCAGTTACATTTGATACCTACTAAGCCACTATTCGCACTTACTTGGTCCATTATCTTGTGCTGAACATATTCCTTTTCAGGCCCCTCTCTAGAGAATGCAACTATCAATTCTGAAAGAGAACCTTGTTCCACAAAATTCTTTAGCTCATCCTCATAAATGAAATCCTATACAAACAATATAATTGGCAAATCAGAAATTGCTCTGAAAATCCATTTAAAAAGCACAGAGAAATTAATTTACCATTTGACGATTTCTACATCCAAAGAAGAGCAATGCAGGGCCAAGTTGAACACCATCCTCTATGAGGGCGTATCTTTCCTGGCAAACCAAAGATGAAAAATTTAGAAGTAGATTCCTATAATAATTCAGCATCACCTGAACTTTCATTTATGAAATGGATTGGACAACAATTTTGAAATTTTTGGTTTAGGGTAAACTGGGTTTTTACAACAAACTAGTATACCTGTTTGCCAATGATGTGAAATTCATGTTTTAAAAAAATCCTTAAAAGATACAGCTTATAAAAGCACTATGAAAAAAACAAACAATTTGGATTTGGAAAAAACAATCTGCTTCCACTTTTGTTTCATACCACAATCAGGACTTTCTTCCCCCTTGTTAAGAGAAGATTTTCACCTTCAGGTGTGACTTGAAAGTAATTTAGCCATGCATCTTCAGAAACTAAACTAGTTTTATATTTTAGTGCTTAAGATCGCTTTAGTTAATTCCACAACACAGCAAACATGCTAAAAAGACAGCAAAGTGGAGCTTTCCAGTCGTAACAAAATAAAGAATAAGGTGCTTTGATTTTAGTTCATAATCATAGTTGATTAGTACATAATTACTTATTTTATACCTATATTTCTTTTTATATTCAACGGCTCAACCACCATCCCTTCTTTATTATATATAATATAATTGTTTTCTAGCAAGCTTACTTTTTATGAGAATTGTAAAAATACACACATCCATAACATATTCACATACCTGTAAAAATCCCCTGAAAGGTGCAAGACCAGTACCAGGTCCAACCATAATAATAGGAATTGAATGATCAACTGGTAGCTTGAAATTTGATGGCCTAATAAAAACAGGAGCCCAGCTACAGTCGTGACTTTTTTCTAAGGGAATAGCATTCTGATAATTCATAAGAGATTTAAGTTAGAAACAACATGAAAAAATTAGGTACTGCACCCTCGGGCAAGAAATTAGAATCACAAACACGACTAGTTGAGAGCACAGAGTCCAAGATGTTAAAAAAGAGGACCACGTGATTGCATGAGAAGTGTATCAACTGCATATCGGTACCTTCATCCAAGTTGAACATACACCCCTGTGAATTCTACCAGTGGGAGTTGGACCATACACCAAAGCACAAGTTACATGTACCCTTTCAGGAGCAAACCTGAACAATCAAGTAAGACAATATTATTTGTTTGCCAATTATCTTATAAGGGTTCATTGATACTTTAAATAAGATAAGATAACTACCTAGGAGAGGATGAAATAGAATAATAACGAGGCTGTAAACGTGGGGCTATTGCAGCAAAAAACACACCAAGAGGAGGTTTTGCTGATGGAAACTCAGCCATCACCTCAAGGAGACTCCTCTGGCTAGCAACCACCCATTTGGAGTACTCATCCTGGAAAAAAAATTGAAAATCATCAGAAGAGAAAAGAAAAAAAAGAAAATTTCTGTTTGTAAACAAAAGGACAGAAACAGCACTGCAAAAAATTTACCTTCCCCTGAGGAGATGAAAGGAACTTTAATCTTTCTGCTTGGCTAGGTTCAGAGGCATGAGCAGCTAATGCACCTAAGGCAGCCTGAAAGATAAGCACATGTAATTATTTCTTTATTTTCATCTATATAAAACAAGCGCAAATCCCTATTGAATCACACTCTTATGAGCAGTAAAACCAAACAAGTACAACTCCCTATTGAATCACACATATAGGCAGTAAACCAAACAAGTACACGGTACAAAAATAAAAAGAAATGGTAAGTACATGAAGTGAAGAAAATATTTAAACCTTTCGAGGCGGGTTCAAGAGATCAGCATATCGAGCTAATGCAGTTCGCAGTGAGCAAGGGCCAGGGAAAGGAGGTAGGAGAGAACCACCTAGGGAAGTGCCATCATCCTTATCTGTGTGAAGAGAAAACAATAGATCTAAATTCTGACCCAACAACTTCCCAGTTTCTTCAACAGTTTCATTGCAGTTCTCAGCATAAACACCCACATGGTCTCCAGTTTCATATCTGGGAAATATCAGGCAAAAGCCATCAACAGATTAATTGATTACTATCAGATAATTGGAACAGAATGTTCAAGTTGCCGTCTACTTAAGCATGAGAAAACCTCAATCCATGAAGAGAAATGTTGAGAACACACTTTCTAACAAATTCTTCACTACTTTCTAACAAATTCTTCACTATTGGATGAAATTTCTTAGAAATTACAAAATTGTGTGATTTTCAACAAATTTTTAAAAAATGAGACTTTTGAGAGGAGTATACTAGAGATTCTATTGCTGGCACTCATCCATAAATAACTGTTAATAACTCTGCCAATCTTTATGAGAAACTTCATGCATTTCACATCAGACATATTTGCACCGATCAAAATCATTAACAACAATTTCATCAGGAAATCTCATCCTCAATTTCACAGTCTTCCCGGTTTGGGGAAGAGTGGGGGAAATTGGATATCTGACAAGTTTTATTACTTTATATCTCTATTTACCTGTAAAAAAACATTTTATATCTCCTAAGAATTACAAAAGAGTACAAAACCTTATACCAAAACTCAATAACACTATATATTCCACCAGGAATCTGTTATTGAATAATAATTAGATAAAAGTTTAAAAATCTAAAAAAATATTTACTAGCATAATGTGTTTGAATTCAATACAAAACAAAATAATTATAATTGACCAATGCAATTGTTCTACGCTTTCTTGTTTACCTAGAAAAAATGATACGGCTAATCGTCAGGAAGTATATCTAACTTACATTATGCCCGTCCCTGATATATCAAATTCCAAATGTATGCAAGAACGGTCAGACTCAGGTTTGTGAAGCTCCTTTTGTACAGCAACATTCACCCTTCAAGAAGTGAAACAATAGGTTTGTTTAATAGTCTGAACTACTAAAAAAAAACATAATCGGTATAAACAATTCCAAGCACCTGCAAGGATGATGAATATCAAACACAGCATTCCCATTTGCCATGGTTGACTGATTATCATAGGTTGATGTTACAGTGGGGTCATGAATCACTACTCGGTATTCAAGAATAGCAGCTGTATAGGGGGTAGAGACAGGATTAGCATCATCCTCATCTCTGAGCAACTGATCCAACTCCGGCCACAAACTTTCTTTCCTGTAAACCCAAGGACAACTCATGGTGTTTGAAATGCCCAAAAAGTAGTAGACACCTTTTCACAATTTTATGGGTAGCAACAATATAATTAATAGCTAGATAGCAGTACTGAAAGGAATCAGAGGACTGACTATCTTTACCAGGCAGAAAAATCATCTTCAATGGATTGATCATCATCACCTAATCCAAGTGTAACAAGACGCTTTGCACCTGCAGCAAACACAACTAAGTAAGAAGATATCTATTGAAAGCCAATAACTACTTTAAATTCTAAAGTCTAATATACAAACTTCAGAACTTTATTAGAACATGGTTTTATTAATATACATCTCACTTCAAAAGACTAATACAAATCCGCATAAATATAAAACTTAATAAGACTGTTTTCCTAAATTTTAAACAAATTACAATCATGTAATATAATTCCACCAGTGTAGGCAGGAGTTTATGTTACATATATCTAGAATCAAGAAATTGTAATAAGATTGCCTAATAAATGACTTATAGTATTTTCTGAAAGTTTGATTCAAACATTATACACCCATTAGACTTTTTGAAAGGCTTATCAAATACATTGAATCTATCCATGTAAGGCACCATTCCACTAAGCAAACAGAACAAGAAAGTAGCACTAGTAGATTAACTTTGCAGCTACAAGGACAAAATTAAATGAAACAGAAAAAAAAAACACAAATGAAAAAGTTGTATCAGGCTACTCAGCTTTGATAAACAACAATGATTCTATGCAATCGTAACAAAACAGAGAAACTATTTAATACTTTTGAAAATACAGGAGATAGAATTACACACCTTGTTCAGTAAGCGCTTCATCCACAACTTTACCTATCTGTATCAAAAGAATAGCATAAGAATCAAATGATGATTTTTTTGTTAAATAAAAAAAAAATCATCTGATTTTACCTTATTAAAATGTTCGTATTGTCTGTTACCTAGGCCAAAAACTCCATATGCAAGTTTTTGAAGCCATGTTCCCCTCTCATCTATCCCCTAAAATTAATGTTCAATGAAACTTAGAATCATTTTAAGTAAACCATATGAATAAGGAAAAAGAAAGGATAGAGCCAGGCCTAAGATGTAGGATTTATTTAAAAGTGATGTAACTACAAACCTCAGTAAACCATTTGTAGAATCTTGCAGCATTGTCTGTTGGTTCTCCATCTCCATAACTGTCATGTCAAGTCAAAATGCATCATATTCACCCCACATTTCAATAAATAAATACATTTCAACCATTTTTATGCACATAAATCTTACGTTGCCAGCATGAAAAATGCAAGAGTCTCTTTCTTCAGCTTCTCCTCATATTGATCATCATCTGGTGCATAGTCATCCTAGTTCAAAACATCAGACAGTAGCCAAACTTATTTTTAAAATTGAAATTCTTGACTTCCTGTACAATTTTACCAAAAGTTTTCTAGAATTCTGCTAGTAAAAAATCAAACTTATAAAATAAGATGTTTGACCCACATAACTATAACCAGAATATAGGCATTGCCAAAATTTCATTTCAATCCGACATACCAGGTCAATAACTTTGACAGCGGCTTTTTCATACCTTGCCTTGATCTCCTCTGCCAACGCCTGCAATTAAAAATAAATATAAAAAACACGGGAATCATACAAAAACTGGCACATAACTTCCTTCAGATTTAAAGCTAGGGTTGTTCCGGGGGTAACCATTTCAGGCATTACAGAAAAGGGGAAGTTAGCATCATCTCTGCACAAAGTATGTGCAAAAGCTCTAACCATTTCCAAGCTAAATTTAGAATACTCAAAATAAGCCAGCTATGAAGACATGTTGTTACAGTTATAGGGACAGCTAGCCAAGAAAGAGGCACGAAACTTCAGGATTTGCTTCACCCAAGAGAGGCGTTAACAAAATAGGAGGAAAAAGAAAAAACAGTGTTTGACTATTTTCAATTCAACTAATTTGCCATACTAATTACTACCCAGGCACAAAATTCTTAGTAAAAGCAAAATACTAAAGTTTTCTATTTACAAAACCCTAAAACATCAACTGCAAACAGTCACAGTACTGACGCTTTGAAAGCTTTTGACAACTTCACCCTATCCAACGTCACCGTAATTGCGGCACGATTTAGGGTTTTCCACAGGTATCAATAAATAGAAAGGCACGCAATGCAGAGAGAGGCACTGTCAGCTCATCACCGTAGGCACGCCTTTTAATTATCACGGCGAACTATTTTCAAAATGACACTAACATGCAACAAGAACAAGACATCATTCCTCGCTCCTCGAGTCATAAATAACAAAATGAACAATCTCGGCGTTTTCAATAACAAAATGAACACAATCACATCAAAAGAAAATCAAGCCGAACAATCTGCTCCGCCATAAATATCATCATTATCATAACCTAGTATTAACCAAGTCATTGCACAAGTCAAAACTAACTTATCTACTCCATTCACCAAACTCAAATTCGCAGTACGAGGAAATCATGTTTATATTGTACACGAATAATATTCTTCTTCTATTATAAAGATCCAGAACATTCGATTCAATTCGACTCGATCCAGCAGTTTGAAAGAAAAAAGCAAAGCAAAGAAAAGAGAAATATAACCTTAGCAAAGCCTTCAGCAGTACCGGTCTGAGTGCCGAAGAAAACGGTGACCTTAGTCTTGCCGGCGCCAACGTCAACTTCGTCGTCCTCCTCCTCCATCAGTAAATCCTTCGGCACAATCACCGGCTTCACCTCCTTGCTCCGATCCGAAGATTTCTTCCACAAAAACACGATAAGACCGATTACGACCGCGGCGGAGGTGGTAGCGATGAGAAGCAGCGAATCCGAAACGGAATCTCCGAGCGAAACGCCAAGGAGCGACTCAACGGTGCGCACCAAATCGGAATTGGAAGCCATCGAGTCCACAACTCAGTCAAATTCGGAGTACGGTGCGGGAGGTGAAGGAGACAGTGACGAGTGCCTGCGTGATCGCGTGAGAGCTAAACCAGCGACGAGAGGTAGTTGCAGGGAATGACTCAATGAGAGACAGAGAGAGAGAGAGAGATGAAGGGTGCAGTGGTGAGAAGAAGAGAGACCCGCGAGAACTAAACCAGAAACCTTGGGCCACTTTCCATCGATGTCAATGGGTTTACTTTGCGGTTTGTGGGAATGTGCAACTTTGCCAAACGATAACAAGAATTAAAGCGCGAGATATCGCCGGGCTCGCGTTGACAATACCCCGAAAAGCTTGCTTTGTGTTTCTTTTAACCTCTCCTGCTTCCCTCCTTGCTTTTACTATTACTTTATCTTTTAATCATCTCGCGAGAAAATAAACCAACAACACAAAATAGTACAAATGAAATATACAATTATTTTTGCATAATTTATATCGCACTTTTCTTGCTTTTACGATTATTACATGATTTTAATATATGCACGTCAATTAATTATTTCGTTCTAATAATAATAAATCCGCTAATTTGTTTGTTTAGTTTTTACACTTCGAAATTTTATGTTTTAGTACTTGTAGAGGTAAGTTTTTATATATATATTTTAGTTAATGTCATTACTTTTCTAACCGGATAAAATTGTCCTAGAATAACATATAAAAACTAAAATGAAAATGTTGATACCATGCATCCACCATTCATATGTTCCTTCCCTCTGTTGTTCTCACCACCCAATAGCCTAATTGACGCTTCCCTCGCTGTCAGCTTCCACGCCTTTCAATCCTACCTCACTGACACCCTTGTCTTGGGCATTAAACCAAACACCTTCAACGTCTGGCTCATTTCTCAACGACAGAATACCCAAGTTTGAATGTTGTATCAACATCATTTCTTCAGAATCTTTGTGAGGGATCTTACTACAAAAGGGTCACATGATTCCCTTCAAATAGGTTTTAAGGGTGAATTTGTACTTTTAGCAAATAAAGTTTTATCACCAAACACCACATAGTTAGCTACTCCATTCGATAAACACTCATTCATAACTCTTCACGCTGTAAAAACAAATTCTATGCTTTTATTATTTAAAATGTTTTACTTACAAAAAGGTCCGAAAGTTATAGATACTTTCTTAAGTTATTTGAACTATTGTTGATTTTAGTTCGATAAGTCCTGTGATTTTCAATCGTGTTTTACATGTAAATGATACTTTAATCTTTAAATTATTATTTTATTTAAGATAGTTAGGTGTAATAAATATTATTTAATATTTTTCTCGATTAGTGTGATAAACATTTAAAATTGAACTAGATTAAGATAAGTTTCTTGATTAATTTTTTAATTTTAAAAGAATTTCAATCATGATTAAATTAATTATTTTATATTAAAGGATATATAAGAGAACTAAATTCGAGGAATGTTCGATAAGGGATCTTGACCGAGACACGGATACATATATTTATGCCATTTTATACATCTTTTCACTCTCTCTTTGACCAAATAACTTTTAAAAAAAAATTCTTGTTTTTTTACTCTTGTAAAATTTCCTTCCTATTTCAAAAAAAAATCTCCATATCATAATAATTAATATCTCATGAAAAAGAATATTACAGTTTCTTTGAGTGGCTTGAATATTAATGGTTCCAAACTCTTTTTTCCAGTTTCTTGTTCACCTAAAAAAGTGTTAGGCGTCAACGGAAGTAATTAGTGTCTGGCAAATGAAGGTCACGAATTTGGTGACGATTGAGTAGTGTCTTAAAACACGGTTTATGCACCAAACTCCGAACCACAACATTTAATTCGAATTCATGTGCATTGGTAATACATAAAATATCAGTCAAAATGGAGACTTTTAGAAATTCTAACCTTGGGAACGTGTCAAAGGAACCCATTATGGGTCGCCCTTGTAGTTCGTAAGATAATAATAGTGCGACAATTTATTTTTGCACCCATTTTTTCTTATACACCCTATAATCGCTATTTTGTTTTCAGCTTAAAGTTCTTTTTAGATTATATAATCTGAAGATTTCTTAAATTGTGAAACTCAAAACTTAAAAGGTATATTAAATCTGAAAATTTCTTAAATTTTGAAATTCAAAATTTAAATAGGTATATTGAATTTTACATAATCTAAAACAGTGATTTACAATTTAATAGTATATTTTAGATCATAATTGATATTTTTTATTAAAGAAAAACTCTTCTTGAATAGGCTTTTGGATTAATTTAAGTAATCCTAAAAACACATATTATATAATTAAAAGTCTTTTTTTACATAAAAATGTTTTAAATTATGAAATGTTAATGAATAAATGTTGAAGTGGTCAAGATTGTAAAATATATCTAAAAGGTATCAAGAAAAAATATTTATAAAAATAATAAAAACTACTTTAATTTTGTTATGAAAATAAATTTAGCAATGAACAAACTTGCTAGTTCAATAAAGTTAACAAAATATACTAATGTTTTAATTTTTTTTATAAATATAATTTAATTTTACCTCGACTATTTTACAACATTGTTTTGTTTCTTTGCACAACATGCATAATTTTTTTTAAAATTAAAACAATAAATACATACTAAAATATAATCTTAATCTCCAATCTATATTCTATATTTCAGTTTCATCTTTCAAGTTTAATAATTTCTAAGTTTATAATTTATATTGTTTGTGTTAGTTCAACTAGTCTTTCCATTAGTTTTTATACTGATGATCATGAATTTTTATATGTTTTATTGTGTACTTTGTTTGTTAGGTGTTGCTAAAATAGTCAAATAATTATTAATATTGGCTAATATAAGTAATAATGACATATCTCTATTTAAATTATCTAAATTTATATTTTTTTATGATTCTACTTCATGTATTAAATAAGCCATAATTATATTATGGGTGTTTGAAGTTTCTAATAATATTAATTGTTATCTTCAATAATAATTGTTTTATGCCAACATTATGCTACTAAAAAGTAAACTTAAACTTTAAATATGAATAAACAACTGAAAGAACCAAAGTTAAATCCAGCATTTAGTTACTAATTATATTGGTTGAATCAAAATTCATTATTTATTAGAGAAGAGGTATTAGTGTCAGATTGTGTTTCCAATAATACTATTTCCAAGAAAAGAAAACACCTATAAAAGAATATTTAAAATAAAGATTTTTTTTTCACAAGAGTATGTCACTCAATGTAATGAATATTTTGAAAACAAACAAAGAAAAAAAAATAATGATATTATTTAAATCAGCCACATTCTTTAATTTTTGTGGGCACCTTTTCTCTGGTAGGTATTTGAATTATGCACATCTTTTTTTTAACACAGTCCCAAAAAAGGTTTAGGTATTTCTTTTCCTTATGTGACAAAATTACATGACTATATATATTTTATTTTATTTTATTTTTTCCTTGAATTTGAACTCCACCAATTATACCTCCATGTATTTTAATTGTTCCATTTTAGTTTATAGTTAATTTTTCATTGAATGTTTAATATAAAGTTTATTAGCATAATAATATTAGGTTTTATGACATGAAAAGTGACATTTTATTTAACACATATGTTGACATTGGTATACTTGTTGATTTGAAAAAGAGGAACCCGCACAATTTCAGTACTTAGAAAACTGAATTCATGTTACTAAAACTTACATAATTAAATTATCATAGTTATTACACTTGGTGAATCAAAACTTCAATTACATATATAGTTTTATTTTTTATTTATTTTTAAATATGAAATTATTGGGGTCTAGCTTTTAATATAGTATTATGTAATTCCTATAAAATTTACTCAATGAAAACAAGGAAAATCCTTAATGAAAATTACAAGAAATGTCGAATTGGAGTGATTTAATTAAGATGTAAATCTTCAAATAATTCACATTCAATTTTATTCCAATAACTTAACTTTTAAACAGCTTCAAGTAATTATTATTATTATTTTTATTTATATTAGATTACCATGAAAAATAATATTTATTAATATAATTTAATGAAAAAATAATTATTATAATACGAACAAATTATTTATTCATTAAAAAAATATAATCTATAGTAATATTTTAATTTAAATTTTCAATTAATTAGATCAAAATAAATATGTAATGATACAAATTATTTAAAATATTTATAAAATTAACTTTTATTATTTCTTCCTCTAAAATTTTCTAAAATATGTTTGAACAAGTCAAAACTTTAAGTTCAGAGTGAGTCTCTCTCTTTTAAATTGTTACTTTCTTTTTTGAAACTCGCATTAATGAAAACTTAGTAAATTGTGTGAATTGAAAATGGTTACTTTTCTTTTTGAAGTAAACATTGATGAAAACTTAGAAAATTGTGTTAATTGAAAATTGTTACTTTTCTTTTTGAAGTAAACATTGATGAAAACTTAGAAAATTGTGTGAATTAAAAATGGTTACTAAGATAATAGTTTTGGTTGAATAACAAATATCTAAACTGTAGTGTTATGATCCATTACAAATGATTTATGCATATAATTTAAAAAAAAAATATTCTCAATTTTATCTTAATAATTGAATAGATTGAGATACTATCATACTTTCATACTAGAATGTCCAACTAAGCTAACATACCTCAAAGTAATTGATGCTCAACCTTGGATTTTTGACAAGTTAAACAAATCGTTACAAATTTGGCTACATTCTTCTTCATGTCAGACCACAAACAAGGTTTCTTGATACATCTTAATCATATATGGATGCAATTAATTGAGCTTGCTTTTATAACCCTTAGACAACACTATGTGCTTTAATTCATCATCTTTTGGTATACATATTTTATTCATAAACCTTAAAATATCATTCACTACCAAACATAATTCTTTAGCTTTATTAATATCTAATAGTCTCGAGATATTCTTCAATCTTGAATCATCCAATTGCTTCTTCTTCATTTTCTACATAAACTCACTAGTCATAACAAACATATTACAACTAATACAATTTGAAGATATAGAAACTTCCAAATTCAGACTTTTGAAATTTTTAATCAATTTCAAGTGATCATATTTGTATCTTCTTGCAATTCAAGACATCAACAATAATACATGTCTTCCCATGATGATACATTAGCTTAAAATCATAATATTTTTTTTAAAAAATATCCATCTTTCTGACAAACAAATATCTTAAACTTTTATGATCACTTAATACATTAAAACCAACTTCATAAAGATAATGTCTTTAGATTTTCAAAAGCAAAGACATTTGCTGCCAATTCCAAATCATGAGTTGGATAATTCATTTCATGCACCTTTAGCTAACGAGAGGCATTAGTTATAACTTCCTTACTTTGCATTAGAACACATCTCAATCCCTATTATGAAGCATCATAAAAAACTTCAAAAGACTATATTTTATCAGAGATTTTTAACACATAGGCGTTAGTTAACCTTCTCTTCAGCTCCTCAAAACTTCTCTCACATTGCTTAGTCCATACAAAATGATGATATTTTCTAATTAGTTAGGTCAAAGGAGTCACTATTTTAGAAAAAAAAAATCTTTATAAACCTCTTGTACTATCATGTTAGTCCTACAAAACTTATATTTTTGTAATAGTCTTATGATGTTCCCATTGAAGAACAACTTTTACTTTAGAAGAATCCACTAATATTCCTTAAGTTGAGATAATATGTCGAAAAAGTTGTATTTCTGACATCTAGAAGTCACATTTTGAAAACTTGACATAAATTTGTTTCTTTCAAAATATTCATCACAACTCTAAGATGTTATACATGTTCTTTCTATATACGAGAGTAAATTAATATATCATTTATGTTTATCAAGAAAATGCATGAAGATTCAATTCATATAGTCCATGAAGATTATTGGAACATTGGTCACACTAAAAGGTATAACCAAGGATTCATAGTAGTCATACATTAATAAAAATAGTCTTATGAACAACTTTAACTTAAAATTTGTGATAACCTGCGTGCAAATCTATATTAGAAAAGACAATTGACCTATAAAACTTGTCCGTCAGAAAATCAATTATAGAAATAGGATATTTATTATTGATTGTTATCTTGTTCATTTATCTATAATCTATGCATAACGAGATGAACCATCATTTTCTTTCACTAATAACATTAGAGTTTTCCATGGGGAAACACTACACTAGGTCAAATTAATTGTTTCTCCAATAAATTTTGTAATTGTTTCTTTAACTCGACTAACTCTACTGGTGTCATTCGGTATAGAGCATTTGACAAGACTTGCTCCATGAATTAAATATGTTGTGAACTATATCTCTCATTAATGAAAAACCTGGAATAAATTCAAGAAACACATTCATAAACTATTAAAATATAAATACATCTTTTTGTGATTTATCAACATCAACAACACATGCTAAAAGCACAAACACATATTGTGTACCTTCACGTACACCTATTTCAAATTGTTGAGCTGAGATAAATTGCACTCTTTCTAATCTAGGGAAAACCAACTTCTTCTAACCATAGTTTATGAAAATATGATTGGTAGACAACCAATTCATTCTTAAGATAACCTCCAAATCTTCGCTCGTATATAATCACTAGACATTCAACACACATAGAAGAAGTTATTATAATACCTTATATTAGTGTAGATACCACCATCTCAATATTTGATTCTCATATTGGTAACTTGAGTTTCTTAGCACAATGGAAGGATATAAAAGAATAGGTTTCCCCTAAATAAAAAAATACAAATTTTTTGTTCAAAAAATGAAACAAATACCTCTAACAAGGCTATAAGACTATAAAGTCTCAACTCCACTAATAGCAAAAACTATGACAGCTGCTATGGGTTTCTAATTATTTTTCTTTTTTACTTGTTGCACCCTACCAAAATTTGGAGCTCCCAACTAGACACGACAGTCTTTTGTTGCATGACCATACTTGTGACACTTATCACATGTCACATTTGACACTAAATAAGGGCATAACCTAACAACTCATGTCTCACCGCCTCTAAAACATTTGACACTAGACGGTGATTAGGAACTAGGCCTCCCGCTCCTATAGAATTGAGGTGCGGAATTAGGATTCTTTTTATCTTCATAGTTGGGTATGTTTCTATAAGGTCCTCCCACATATGGCTTAATAACTTTACTACTACTCTTCAGAATTTCCACCACTTTTGCTTTCTTCACTAGAACAAAAAATTATCTAATGGACATTGAAACTACCACTTCTTTAAGTTCTTATCTCAATTTGAATTAAAAAAATTCACATTTTCAAGCCTCAATCATGATACAAGTATATAATCTAGCTAGGTTTTTGGACCTAGTAGCATATTTAGGGATTAGAAGATTTCCATGTTCCAACTGCATGACTTCAATTATTTTGCATATCTAACACAATTAGAAAAATATTCCTTCAAAAATCTTATTTTGAAGTTATCCAAGGTAACATTCTCCCCTCTACCTTCCAGCATATGTTTAACTCAACTTCTCCGGTAAGCATATAGATGACATATGATAATTTTCTATCTTCAAGGTATTTATCCGAATCTACTCTCTGGTTAAACTTGGGTGGATTGTGCCCCATAAAATCCTCCAAACTTAAAGAATGTTGAATGTGATGATACATTTTATTTTCTGACACAATAAATTATAAGACACATAGGATATTTATTTATTCCACACATGAATTTAACAGAATGAACCATATTAATTAATTATAAATAAAATTAAAATCACATTAAGATTTTTAAAATCATGGAACTACATTAAAAAAATATAAAAATTAGAAGAATAAAAACTATTTAACCTATTTTATAAGTTACACTGTGTTTGTTTTCATAGTTTTACTATTTGCAAGGATGGAAGGGAGAGTGAGTTGGGTGTGTGTTTCCATAGGTGTGAGAATATTTGTAGGTGAGAATTTGAGGTTGAGTAGATTATGAGGATTCTCTCTTCCATGCACCGAAAAGCAATGAAAGTTGCATAGACCACATGGAGTTACAACTTTGTCATGAACTTTGCACAATATAAATTTGTTTTTTATTTTTAATGGAGTTAAAACTTTATGCACAACATTGCACTTGCAAGCCCATTTCAATGTGTGTTATGTATTAAATTTTATAAAATATTAATAATATTTAAAATAGTAATAAAATTATAAATAATAATATGAATTAAAAAATATTAAAAAATATTAATTAAAAATTTAATAATGATTAAATACATATTAAATAATAATAATAATATTTTTTTTTAAATAATGATATTATTAATAAAAATAATATAATTATAATATACTAATAAAAATAAAAATATATAATAATAATTATTTTAATTATAAAAATATATAAAAAAAATATTATTGTTTAAATTTAATATAACTTTTTTTTAATTAAATTTTATTATTATAAATATTAAAATATTGTTTATTTATCTAATAATTTTTTTCAACAATTTTACATAATTCGTATTTTATTCGAAATAAACTCTTACACAATATCAAAAATAATAATATTTTAATTGTAAAATAATTAAATTATAAAAGATTATTATTTAAAGATATCTGAAAATAATTTTAATTAACTTAAATTGTTGGATATCTCACATCAATTAGAGATTATGACATTTTATTGTATGGAGTTGAGTTAGACTTAAAGTTACTTGGTAATATAAATCTATATAAAAATATCTTATATTTCATTATTCAAATATTTTTTTAAAAAAATATTTATAAACTTATATTTTAAACCCTTGAAAGAAATTAAAAAATTTACTTATATTCATCACATCATCTAAAAATATCAATATTTTTTTTTATACATTCAGTATAACATACTCTAATCTAAACAAATGAGTAAAATTAACTTTAAATTTTTATTTTTATTTTATCTAATTGTTTTAACTCATTATTTATCTGATATGATATACTTAAACATATCTTCATCCTAAAATTGTCCTATACTTATTTACATATTATATATATATATATATATATATATATATATATATATATATATTATCACTGTACATAAAACGGCAGTACTTTGATTTGTGATGAATTTTATGGTCCCCCTATAGTTTTTTTTGTGTATTCTTCAACATCTCTGAATCACAACTTGTACAGCAACATTTTCTTTTCCAAATAGCAACAATTGTTTTTCCAAGTCCATCTTCAATAGTTGACGGTCTAATTTCTTCACATTCGGATAATAATATTATTATTTTATTTAAATTTTTATTTATTTTAATTTTATTAATTGAATAATATTTTATTATTAAAAGAATTTGTAAAATGGAAGTAAAAAAAAAAAAGCAGCCTCAAACAAATTTTATTTATAACTCGTAAGTTATTTCTTGTGTAAAGCGACGTTTCCAGAGCATTCTACCAAACAATGCCGTAAGGATATTTAGAAATTAATAATAGTAGTTTGTAGTTAGTTGTTAAAAGCAACTACCCTTCAACAACTGAATTTTTCATGTCTTCTCTATGATCATAATGATCATTGACATGTTTTTTTTATTTATTTTAATGGAAGTTTTTAAGATTGAATAGTTGTGTATGAATTACTCTAGATTGAACGATGTGTATTCTTCCAATCACTCAAAGCTTTTATCATGATTTTGCACATTACCGATTAAACTATTAATTAAAATAAATTATCAATTATCTTGATAATTATATATCATATTTCATCACAATGTACATTTTAAATATTATAAATAAATCTATCTTACTTTGGATATATTATATTTATTACATTATTCATAAATTATAACAATAATATATATATATATATATATATATATATATATATATATGATCCGGTCTCAATAGAGATAAAACCAGATTTAAAGAGAAACTATTGGACTCAAGTAATAAAGCTTATAAAAAATATCATAAATCTAAGTATATGGTTTTACTTATGTATAAAAACATTTATACAAAAATGTGTATTTGATCTCATGCTGTAAGTATTACTCAAAATGTGTATGTGCTATGAAAACATCACTACAACCCCTTTTTTTTCATTTTAATTGATTTTTTAGTTGAATATTAACAAAATAGTAAACTCAATAAAAAAAAAAAATCACACACGAAAATATGTCGAATTCTTCTGATAACTTACTCCACTACAGCACATCCATGTGAACAAAATTTAATATATCACAAATGAAAAGATAAAAATTTTCATGCCTTTTATAATAGGTAATCTAAACCTTTTGTTTTTTTGCATTTTTTAAAGGTAAAATTCAAAATATAAATACCTTAGTCAATACTAATAGTGAAATATATAATCAAAACCATCACTGGTAATTTTGAAATACATATTAAGTGTTTTGCAAACTTTTATACTAGGTGTTCCAAAATTATTTTTTATGACCTTTGAAATTTAATGTTCTGGAATTTAAGTCAAGTATGGTTTTTTTTACTGAATTTCACAATATGGAACACTCACATTGTCTTTGCAAATTATTAATTCACAATACAAAATATTGCTTTCCAATTTGATTATCCTTGGTGACCACTTTCTTGTTGTATTTGTATATGAAAGTCCCTATTGACCGTTGTACTTTTAATAAGAATTGACACTGACTTCGTGGTACCATTGTGACCATATAATAATTTATGTTTTTCTTCTTTGTGTTTCAGTGGTGTTGAGTGGTTCAAAATAGTTGATTAAAAAGAAGTTATGATTTTACAATTTGAAACATATTTGATAATTTTTTTATATATATTTTAGATTTCACAGTTCATAATGAATTAGTTGAGTTTGAGGTGAAATTTGGTAATGTTATGTCAGGATTTAGGTAATTTTGTGGTGCTCATGTGAGACAGAGTCGGCTATATGAAATGTACGAGAAGTGCATCGTCCACCAGAGATGAGAGTACCAACTGACGATATTTTTTGTGTGTAAATGAAACAATTGAGAAGTTATGTCATTTTTTATAGGTAAATAATAAACATGATTTGAAAAAATTATATTTATTTCTAGTTATTATTTTTCTGTTTATGGCGAAACAAATGTGAATATATGAACACTTCCTAAGGATGAGAATGACGGAAATGAATTCCACTTATAAGGAGATTTTTCCTTGAACATCCGATAAGTGATCGAAGGCCATATATGCACAATTGGTGTTGTGCGTGTTCAAATAGATGGTGTTATCCATGTTGGGGTGATCTTGACTCCTTACAGCGACTGTCATCCCATTAGGTCACTTGAGGTGATATCTTTTTTCTCTGAATATATCTAACCCGAGACTTACTCTATATTGGTAAAATCAAAACTATTCTCATACTTTACGTATATATAAAACAAACACTTGAAGAAACAATAAAAAAAACAAAATAAAATAATAACATCGATAATTTTAACAGAGAAAATCTCTTTAAATTAAAAACTTAAGAACTTTATTTAATATTAAGTAACTTACAAAAAATAATAAAAAATCATAAAAAATATATTCTGATTATATAATTCAAAATAATTTTTTTATATTTTAATTTTACAATCTAAAATAATATTTAGAAGATAAAATTAAAATTCATTTCACATGACTACGATTTCAGATTATGCTGGTGTGGAATGCAATTGTCTAGGTGAGAATAATAAACAAAACTTGACCCAAGTTTACCCAAGTTTGGAATTCAATATGCATCTCTAAGCCCAAACTCACAAATTTCTTATTACCAACCCCTTTGTTGAATTTCATGATATTCTTTAAGATATTGATTACATTTTACTTAACCAACCACTTGTTTTTTTTTTTTTCAGTGTATTTCATATTCATATTATTTAGACTTTACTTTTCAGTTCCAAAGTTAAAAAATATTCAAAAAGAAAAGCAGAAAACAAATATTTTTAGTTTTTAATTAATATATTGATTTTAAACTGTGTTTTTTACAATTTTATCTTAGAAATTTAGTTTGGAACAAAGTAAAAAGAAAGAAACTGTAACTAATTGAATTTGTAAAATCACAATTTCTTACTTATCATTCTTCCTATAATTTTTTAGGAAATTTTCTAATATCCTCCTTTTTCTTATGGACATTTTTTTTCTAACAAATATATTTGTCTGCTTATCTTCATGTTAAATCTATGGAATTTTTTGCACTCATTTTAATTCATTGTTTCTTTGTGAACTAAGAATCCATATTGATTGGCATGACACACACATATTTCTTTTTAAGAAAAAAAATACCCACTTTACTCTGTACTTTAGATCTATTCAAAACAAATAAAACTAAGTTAATGTAAGTCAGCTATAATTCATGGACATGTATATGATAAATTATATACACTAAAAACAATTACTAATCAAAATTTTCCCTAATTATAGATTTTACTCAGTTCTCAAAGCAACATTGTTGTCAAATTCTAAATGCACAAATTCCACAAATTTGCTTTTTTTTTTTGGGTAAAAAGATAATAAAATTATAAAAGACATCTGTATGTCTCCATTCATATACACACTATAAAGAATTGGATATATAAAAAAGTAATTATTATATATTGGTAATAAATAGTATTCAGATTTGTTAGATGTTGTCTTACATTGTTGAAAAATCTTATTAGGATCAAACAAATCTTATTTCTAAGGTGGTAAATATCTATATTCAAAATCAAGGAAGTGATTATTGGCCTCTTTAAAACAAATAACCATTTCTTAATTTGTTCATCAGTGTAGTTTATCAGTGTACCATACTCTGTATGCAAAGAGCTTCCTACAAAAACACACACTCTTACATAAATGCATGAGTTAAAAATACCAACTTTTCTACAATATATATATATATATATATATATATTATGTTATAAATTTTATTATTCTATTTTTTCACATACATATACAATAATAGTACACATGAAAAAAATTATACTTCCATCACAAATTTTAATTAGAGTATATTTGACATGTTCAAAAAATTTGTACATCTATTTTAACATTCACAAAACATTTCTGAAAATTTTCATTATTAATTATTCTATCAATTTTCCATGTTATAACAAAAATACTTGCACTAACAAAATCTTTGCATCTCACAATAGGATTAAAGTTAAAGTCTTAGACACAAACCCTTTGAATGTTGAAGTCTCACAATAGGTTTTATGATTAGAGTTTAAGTACAATGTATCTTAAAAATGTGTAATTAAATATGAATTTGGGATAAAAATATGAAGTATATTTTAAAATCGAAAAGAACTTTCAAAATACTTAATCCATAATCATTTTCATGTATAATTTGTTTTTAACATTAAAAAAATTACATTTAAAAGAAAAAATTTGCATTACAAAAAGTATATTAAAAAAAAAAAAATTTGAAAATTTTTCATTATGAAAAATATATTTCCGAAGAGAAATATTGAGTACGAATTTAGGGTTCCAAAAGTGAAAGAGCACAACCCAAACATTTTTTAAAAAACTAGTAAGACTATTTATGTCATTTCATGATGTAATATACTGCAGTTCGAATTTGATATAGGTTTTTTCTTCCCGCGCTCCCCTACGTTTTTCTTCCTGCACCTCTATAATTTTTAAAATCTCGAAATTGGCCTTGACCTTTTATTTGAAAAAGGACACTGTGGTTACTGAAAATAAGGATTTGGAAGTGTGCTACGGATTTATAAATCCAGAACTGAATATTTTTTTTTTCGAATGAGGGGTGTTCCAGAAACAAATTTTGCATAAATTATTGATTTCTGGATTGCTGAATCCGGAAGCCTAATTCTGTTATGGATTGGTGGGTCTGGAATGTCTTTTTTTTTTTCTAATTATGGATTTCTGAATCCGAAATGCATATTTTTATTATGGACTGGTGGATCCAGAATGCTTTTTCTGAATGATGAATTTTTGAATGTGAAATGCATATTTTGAATTATGGATTGGTGGATCCAAAATTTTATCGGAAGTTCCAATCTGAAATTTTTCTGGATTCCATAATCCATATTGCAAAAAAATAAATACAGTTCAAGTGCAGTTTAGGATTTTTAAAAAATAATAAGGACAATTTGGTCTTTGCATAACATTGTGGGGTGCAGGAAGAAAAATGTAGGGGTGCATGAAGAAACTGCCTTTGATATATTACAGGAAGCAAAAGCCATTGCGTAAGGCAATTGCGCACCATATCATTGCACGCAATCATAGGGGAAAAACCAAAAATACATTTATAAAAATAGGGTACATATAAAATTACATTCCGGATCCCCTTTTCCGGAACACAATAATCTATTTCAGATAATTTTTTCTGAAATGTATTATTTTCAGTTCTGGATATTTTTATCCGGAGATTTTGATTTTCTTTTTCCGGATTTTTATATCCAAAACACAAAAATATATTTTGGATTTATTTTTCTAGAATGCATTATTTTCAATTCTGGATTTTTCTTTCCAGAATAAAGGATATTTTCGAAAATTTTGAAATTATGTTGGATGCAGAAAAGTGTTGGGTGCATGGAGCATTTGCCGTGAGTAATAGCATCAAATGGACCTGATGAATGGGCCTTTATCGGGTATTATGTACCCGAATTAAACGCGTCATAGCCACTTAATAAAACGAGAGCGGCGCATATTCCGGCATTGCCACGCACATCCTTCACACCAACTACCTTTTTCTCTTCTTTTATCTTCTCACACCGTTCCAAAATTCATCCACACTTTTCCCACACATCAAAATAGTGTTATTCAATTCAGAGTCTCAGAGTCACTCACTCGACACATCCTTCTGTAGCTCTCCCAGGCGAGGCCATGCCAACTAACGACGATTTTCAAGGTATTTTCCCTATCTTTTTTCAAATATTTATTTACATAATTGGAGTTAAAGATTTGATTTCTTGCTTCTATGAATCATTCTGTTGCTTTGGATGAGAGAGTGAGTTTTTTTACGAAATGTAGGGTTGAAGAGAAATGTGTTTTATGACCATCTGAGAAGGGATGTGTGATCAATTAGGTTTTCTTCCTAAGGTTTCAAAGTAATAGCTTGTTAAAAAATGTAATTTTTCATAGGGTTTGGTGCAATTTGATGTGACTTCTATGGTGTTGGTTTCTTGATAGAGGAAAGATTGGGTGGACATGAAATCATAGGTGGATCAGAGCTGGCTTAGTTGTCACGCTATTTGTATAGACTGGGATATTGCTGTGTATGTACTAACTAGTTGCATGTGTTTTTTTTTATATATATTTCAGGAGTTTCAAATTGCTATGTGTTCAAGAGTCGATTGCAGGAGTATGCGCAGAAGGCAGGGCTTCCCACGCCTGTCTATGAAACTGTCAAGGAAGGGCCTTCCCATGAGCCTTCTTTCAGGTCAACAGTGATAGTGAATGATGTTCGGTATGATTCTTTGCCTGGATTTTCCAACCGGAAGGCAGCAGAGCAGTCGGCTGCCGAGGTTGCTTTGGTGGAGTTGGCCAAATCGAATGTAGTTAATCAATCCATCACTCAACCTGTTGTAAGTACTCTTTAACCAGTATCAACCTTTTGTGGTTGCAAAGTGTGGGTTTTCACATGTTATACTGTGCTTCTCATGATATATGTTTAAAAAAAAACCCTTTTTGACCTATGTTGTTTAGGGTTTTTTTGGGTAAAAGTATGATTTTTCTTCCATTTTCTAATGCCTTTTTTCACCAGACGAAGTAACTAAAACCCAATGCAGGAAGTAACTAAAACCCAATGCAGGTTAAGCCTCACTACCTAGAGCGTTACAAGGAAATTTTTTGGCCTAATGCAAGTGTTTGAAACCCTTTTCCTTGATCATTCTGCAAAACGCTCCCTTTTACACTTTACAAACCTACTAATTATAGAATTTGTTATGTTCTATTTCTATTAATTTCACCACCAGCTTTCATTTTTTACCTCATTACTATGTTCTTATTTCTCTTATATTGATTGTTATTGTGTGCTTAAACTATGTAGGACTTCTTAATTATGGTTTTCTCAGTATTCACTTAGTATAAGTTATTTAGTGTGCTTTATTATATTTCAAATAGTGGTCATCCCACTTCTCACTATAGTGGTTTCAAAGTTTGCAACTGCACAGTGCTATCTGAGATTGATAACGATGCTTAATTAATAGAATATTTTTTGGCCAAGTAGAATTTCACTTTGCAAATTATATTTTCACCCACCTCAGTCATTATTTGATTATTGGAATATGCATGATTAGTGGTTATCTGATCTGACACTTTTAAGAGTGCATAGCTTTGTTGCGCTATTTTTTGGCATTTGTGCTTGTTGCATTGTCTCTCAACAGATATTACTTTTAGTTTCAACATTTTGGTCACCTTCAGCTGTACTAGTTATTGTGTATTTGCTGCCTCTGACCATGTTAGTGGTGTTTACTTCCAGCATGAAACAGGATTGTGCAAAAATTTACTTCAGGAATATGCCCAGAAAATGAACTACGCAATGCCTATGTATCAGTGCAAAAAGGATGAAACACCTGGTCGAGCATCAGTATTTTCATGTACGGTTGACATTGGAGGTATACTCTATATTGGGGGAGCAGCAAAAACCAAGAAGGAAGCAGAGATTAAAGCTGCCAGAACTGCTTTATTAGCTATCCAGTCAAGTGCAACTCATGCTTCCCAAAACCAGGTTGGCCATCCAAAGTTGACAGTCCTTCCATGTAGAAAAAGGGTTGCAGAATCCGTTTCTATAGCCGATGAAAATTCAAATACTCCAAAGCCCAAGAAAGCTAGATTTAAAAGGAAATCTTCTAAGAGGAAAAATCCTAGAGATAAGATAGGCCCGATTCATACTGAAAATGTTGTCGGTATTGGAACAAATATCAATCATGAAGTAGAAACACAAGCAAGTGTTAATGATGAATCTGGTGTGCATGAAATGAAATCTGAAAAATTCACTTCAGAAGTCATGAAGAATTTAGAGAATGGAATATCATTTAATTATCCCGAGAAAGAAGTGTTTGCTGTGGAGAGTTCTTTTGTTTTTGAAAATGGAAAGTCAGCAGAATTGTATTCCAAGGAGAACAATCTTGGTTCTGTTGTTGCAGAACTCTCTTCCGTGTCTAATGGAGACATATTGGAAACAAGTGTGGAGATGAACAAACAGCAATACAATGGAGAAATGGTTTCCGACCATTGTGTTGTAGGGGGTTGAGACTGAAAGTATTAAATTATTAGAATGGAAAGATTAAACTATTAGCATGGAAGATAAGATTCAAGCAATGCTGGGCATTTATTAATAGGAACCTTGAGGATTCCAACTGTTTTTCTTTGTTGGGTGTCACTCAATTAGGAAAGTAAAACATAGAATGTGATGATTTTCAAAGCATGTTGATAATTTTTATTAGTGATCTGATGAGGATGTGTAACACCATTTATTTATATTGTATTAGTACATTTGAGTTATGTTCCATTTGTCAGCGACATAGGAAGTGGATTTGGACGGGTCTGAGTTTATATGAAAAATGCAATTTCCTTTTCGAGTTTTACTCTAAATTTGAAATGTGTATAATAAAGGATTCACTGCATGTGTTGGTTGGTGGAAGCTCAGTTTCTTTCAAATGTTTTTTTAATTAAAAATTATACTGAAATTTAGTGTTAAGGATTTAATATTAATTTATTTTTTAAAAAATATTTAAATGAGTTATCTACCACTTTAATTTTTTTTATTATATATAGTCATTAATGTAAATCCTCTAAAACATACGAATTTTGATAAATTTTTGTTTTATACCATCCATTGTTTGGCGTGGAGAATTCTTCTTTTTGCTTTGTTTCTACAAGGAATAAAGATCACTTAAAATTGTAAACTATATTTTGTCAAATATAATTTTATCATAACAAATTGATGAGAGTTGTGACATTATTTTGAGAAATTTACTCCGACATTTAATGGAATTTGTTGCTAAGAAATTTACACACAAGAATAACTTTAATTTGTAGTAAGTGAAAATGTCCATTCTACTTATGTTAGAAAAAAAGTTGTATAACGTAATATTATTAATGCTAGGAACCTATGTTTTGAAAGAAATCTTAGAAATATACAACCTTTAGATAAAGGTAATAAAATCTCTACATAATCAAGAAAAATGTATATATCATGCAAATGCATCAAGGTGAGTCTATGTATTCATAATTTTAACTATTTTTTTTATTTAAAAGATATTGATGTTGCGGTTTACCATGAAGATCAAATCATCATTATTCTTGATTTTTTGTATTTTATATTGAAAATAATTTTCAGTAGAAATTTATTATAATGGATAAAGTCAATAACTTTATAATCTTGAAATTGAAAATGTATATTATCAGTTTATTTAATGAGACCAATTTAAGTGACGTTTTAATTGTACGAGGAAAGAACAAAAAAGTGCGGTATGTCAAATACAATTTTATCATATCAAAATATAAATTACATAACTAAAATACTGAATGACACAAAAAATGACATTTTGAAATTCTCATTTTTCAAAAAAAATATTATTCAGAATATATTAAAAAATTACATTACAAATTTTGAAAACATTATAGAAAAAATATATTCCAAATATTTTTTAAACTATGTAATGGAAGGTTTTGAGAATAATTTAAAACATTTATAGGATATTTTTATAAAAGGTAAATTTTTCTATTTTCAAGAAAGTTTTTCAAATTGGCTTTCGAAAATAATAATTGAGTTGTGACTTTGGTGTTTTCTAAGATGTCTTAAACTCCAAAATGAAAATTATTTTTTGAAAAGTTTATTTTATAATAGGTAAAAGTTATTTCAAAATACATCTTCAAATTCTCATTTTGTAATATTATTTTTCAGAATATTAGCACAAGATTGTTTTGATATATTCTGAATAAGATTTTGTAAGAAATTTAAAACATTATTTTTGTTTATGAGAACAAAAATTACACAAACTCTAAACCCTATTATTAATTATTAGAGAACAATGAGATCTGGTGAAACACTATAACTCAAAACGACGGCGAAGGGCAGAAGAAGTGTGAATTACGTTTGAAAATGCACGGTAGGCCTCGCAAAGCGTTGAAGCAAGAAGATGAAGCTGCTTTATCTGCCAAAACTCAAAAGCTTCGTTCACTTCAAGCTCACTTTCTTGCTAATCACCACAATCGCATGTTGCTTCTTCCTCCTTCAACTCTCTCTCTCTCTTTCTCTTTCTCTTCTCCTTCGATTAATTCCAATTGCGCAAATTTGGTTGGTTGCAGATATAGCAAGGAAGCTCTAGATGTGAGTGCGAAGCTTCTAGAAATTAATCCAGAGTGCTACACAGCTTGGAATTACAGAAAACTCGCCGTTCAACACCTCCTCTCTAACTCTGATTCCGATCCTCATTCTATCTTCCAAGACGAGCTCAAACTCGTGCGTGTTCACTCTCAGTTAATCTGGTTCAATTACTTGGATAAATAATTAGTTTATTTTATTTTTTCTGTGAATCGAATTGCCAGAGTTTGTTATTTGTTTCCAATGGTTTAGGTGGAGATCGCGCTGAGGAAGAATTTCAAGTCTTACGGCGCTTGGCATCACAGAAAATGGGTGCTCAGCCAGGGGCATTCGTCCATCGACAACGAAATGCGCCTTCTGAATGGTTTTCAGAAGGCCGATCCTCGAAATTTTCACGCGTGGAATTACCGAAGGTTTAATACTGCTTCCTTTTGATGTTCTCTTTTCAACCAGAGAAAGAAAATTATTCAATTTTGAGAAATTTTTTGTTTCTCCTGTTTATTTGTAATAGTTAATAAAAGTTAACTTTTGCATTTTGAAAAATGAAATAAACACGTTTTCAATGCAGTTTTGCGAAATAATTCTATTTAACTGCCACTTGAATGCTGAACTAAACTGTTAGGTTGGTTTCTTTTTTTGTGTTGATTTTACTTCCAGGTTTGTGACCGAACTGATGAAACGATCTGATGAGGATGAGTTGAAGTACACGGAGGAAGTTATAGGGGCTAATTTCAGTAATTACTCTGCATGGCACAATCGTAGGTAGTTATAACTAGAACTTTACTCATTCAAAGGGGCATTCTTGTGCTTGCTGACTGTATGCGTTTTCTGTACGGAGCCACTCCTTTAATTACCTGAGTTATAAGTATGTTTTTCGGAACTTGTGAATTGACCATGGACTGTTTTGCTTGTGTTTGCATGTGCCTCTGAAAAGGCATGAAATTGAAATGTTTGGAATAACGTTGTATCTTCGTATTGTACGTCTTGTTGACATATTGTCTACATATATTTGTTTTATTCTTGAGTCATGTCCGCAAAATAAGCATTGGCATTTATCAACTCTACATAATTAAATGTTTTCCATGTGAGCCTTCGAGGTGCACTTTTGATATCTAAGCTTGATCAATTGTGACCAAGACACATGCAACTTAAAGGAACTGCATTCTTTAGGACTTTATTTCATGGGTAAAATTTAACTAGTCTTGATTAACCAAAATTTGTTTATCTAAACCAAAAGCTGAGAAATGTGTATCAACTAATTTTATTAATACATATTGCATTTGGAATTTTTCAGTGTGCTTTTGTCTAGTTTGTTGAAAAGAAAGGTTGAAGGATATTTCCCAAAAGAAATTTTTTTGAAAGAGGAGTTTGAGCATGTCCACAATGCTATCTTTACTGATCCAGATGATCAGAGTGGCTGGTTTTATCATCTTTGGCTTATTGATCAAACAGTGAAAACTGATGCTCCTCTACTTGTTTCGTCTTGGCCATCCCATGGATCTAATATAACTGTAATTAGGGACAACGGCCTTCATGGCTGTGGTTTGTCTCTGCTAAATGGTACACTATCAGACACTAGAACTCTACCGATCATTCTTGATTTCAATCAAGCTGTAGAAGGAATAAACTCATCCACAGTGTCTATTAAATCTGAACTTTTAAAGGAGGAACTTGTTTGGAAACCACTTTCAACGAGCAATTCAAATACTGCTCAAGTTTGGGTTGTATATCTAAACCTTGGAAATATGGAACTTCAACAGTCAAAAACCTACTCTGTAGATATCAGCATTGGACATTCTAAGGGTATTGTATCTTCTAATGAAAATCACTACGCTGATCCTTCCCAAATTTCCTTTAAGGTGTTTGTACAGACTGCATCTATTGAACATTCTGAAGGACAGGGTGGAAAAAAGACTACATGGAAGCATACAAATTTCCATAAAATTGATCATTTTAAGGAATCAGATTCCATTATTTCTGCTGTTCAAAATCACCATATTCCAACAACTTCCAATTGGCACACTGAGGAAATTGGTGAAGAAATAACTAAATTTCGGGATTTATTGTCAGACTATGATTGGTAAGGTTTATTTATTAAATAGATAACATTGTGATTTGAAATGCCACCTTGGAAGTTTTATTTCTAGATAATGTGTACCCTTTTCTTTTTTTAGTAAAATTGGAAAGCTTACTCTTGCAAGACTTTTGACTGCTCTTGATTCGTTATCATCTCAACATGATGGAAGAATATCTAACACTGAAGAAATTCTTCAACTTTACACCGATCTGATGAAGTTGGATCCAACACATTTTCTATACTACAAAGACGAGCATAGTCTAATATCACTAAAGCAGGTAATTTACTTTTTTTCAGAATTAGCTATCTATCATAACATGATCTCATTCGACTTTCACTGTTGTTGATAAAGATGTCAAATACTCTTGTGAATATCTGTCAGCATTTGTTAATATGACAATGATAACAGCTAGAATATATGGACCTTGCATTCTTGTATCTGTTGTCAAATGAGATTGTTTACTTCTCTGTTTTCAAATTAAAATCAGCAAACATGACTGGGAATATATGTATTTGTTTTTGACAGAAAAGTATTTTTCACGATTCCCATTTGAGATGTGGGAAAAAAGTGAAAGCTGAAAATATTTTCGGAATCAAACTGGCATTTTGTAGAAAAATCAGTTGACTGGAGAAAAGGCATTTAGAAAACAAAAGAATTTTCTATTTTTTTTATTCTGGTTTTCCTATAAAATCGTGCTAGACTTTTGAAGCTTTTATCTGGCCTTGGTGGTGTATATTTACTTTAGCTTTACAATTGTCCAATTGTCTGTATCTTCCACAATACATCATTTTTCTCTTTTTATGTTTTTATGATTCTGCAGATAACTTCAACTAGGGACTCTTTACTACCATACTGCCACTACTATAAAGATGCAACAGAAACAATCACTGGTTATGTTTCTCTACAATTACAAAATCTATCATTGTCTCGACTGGGATCCATTGAGAATTTATTGTGGGTGCAAATGCTAGACCTTAGCCACAACGAACTTCAATCCATTGAAGGTAAAACTCGTGTATCTTATAAATTTGTTGTAACTTAGTTTTTCCATCTGTTCAAATACAACAATAACCTATCCATATTCCTTATTATTGGGCTGAACAACACGTATTCTAGCACATTTATCATACATTCTTGAAACCCCTTAATATTTTATACTTATTAAAGTGCATAAAGTTATGCTATTCTATTTTCTCTTTAACTTACTCAACAAAATGTTTTAGTTGTATTAGCAACCCACTAGTCCTGTTTCTATCCACGTTTCCTTCACCAATTAAGCACAAGCTATCCTCCTTTTGAATCTATTTAGCTTCAGCAAACTACTGATATCAACAGTTTAATGAAATTTAATAAATTAATATTAATGATTTAAATGTTATTTTGTTTCTTGCAATATATATTTACTCAGTTATAACAAACATGATTTCCAAGTTCTTATGCTGAGGAATTCAATCCTGAAAGGTTGTCTCTAGCTTAGGCTATATCCTTGGCTAATCACTTTTTGGAAAGTTTAGCTTTTGACGTATCTAAAAATTGAAGTAAATATCTCATACTTAATCTTTTTGACAGGATTGGAGGCAATGCAACTTCTATCTTGCTTAAATCTGAGTCATAATAAAATTGGTAGCTTTACTGCTTTGGGGCCTCTCAGATTGGTTAAGTCACTTAAAGTGCTGAATATCTCCTACAATGAGTTGGGTTGTCACTCAGTTGACACAACGAGATACTTATGCCCGTCTCCTCTATCTCACACCGAAGAATTTGCATGGGACCGTTTTGAAATCCTCACTGGCAGTGTTAGCGCCACAAAATTCTGGGAAGCTTTCTTGATTTTTGGAAGTTTGACATTGACAGAATTAAACATAATAGGGAATGCAGTAGCCGATGAAAACTTCAGGTCATTTCTTGTCAAAGTTTTGCCAACGCTCAAGTGGCTAGATGACGAAGAACTATCTTGACCTGTCTTGGCTTTTAGAGATGCGGTTTTTTCTTACCGGTATAATGTGAAGATATTGTCAAACATAACATTTCTTAACCCGTTTTGCATTTGGTCCTAGTTGGTATCAGGTGTACTGTCTATACTACAAATTCCGAGTGACTTCTTGGATAAGTAATACAAGCTCCTTGCTCAAATCTCTGCTTCGCCTTAAGCCGTGAAGAAGATGCAGTTTATACGATCGGTGATATTAGGCTTGAATTACTCTATTTATGTAATTTTTGATGCTGAGACATGAAGGTGTAGTCCGTCCTTGTGAAGGACGAAGTATAATTTGTGTATCAATCTCATGTTGCTTTGATCTTAAACTTTTATTTTGAACATTGTATGCTTAAAAAACGGTTCTATGACTTGCTGCCTTGCTTTGCTAGGAGTAAATTGATTTAGAAATAGAAAAAAGACAAGTTACGAATTGAAGAGGTTTTGAAATATTTAGGAAATTGAAGTTGTATTAAGAATAACTTTACACGATCCAAGTTGGATGCTGCGGAAAAAGGTCTCCAAGAATGAACTAAAATGTTCACAGAAAGTTTATGAGGCCCAAAACTTCATACATGTATTGTTACTCACTTTGAAAATATATAGTCTTTATATATAAAGGCAATTGCTTCCTGCGCCATATTACTGCAAAATGTTCTTAAAAAAATGGGTACATATAAAAATACATTTCAGACTCCCTTTTTTGAACACAATAATCTCTTTTGGATATATTTTTCAAAATGTATTATTTTCAATTCTGGATTTTTTATCTAGAATGGAATTTTGATTTTTTTTTGAATTTTTATTTCTGGAACACAATAATCTCCTATGGATCTACTTTTCCAGAATGGATTATTTTCAATTTTGGATTTTTATTTTCGAAATAAATCGGAATTTGAAAATTTTGTTAGGTGCCGGCTCAAAAATGTTGGGTGTAGTCTTTGCCATATATAAATCTTTTAAAATTTTGAAAACTGTCATTGCCTTTTGAAATGCTCAAAATGCATAACTAAATTACTTAGGAGCTTAGTTCACAATAATGCAATCTTACCAAAATGGATCAGAATAATCTTGATATACTGTCCAGTATTGTTCGTTAGGGTCAAATTAATTCTTTCAAATCAGATATTGTCGGAAGACTCAAAGCAATCCAAGGAAATAATCATCAAAACGTTGTTCTTGTTCCTCTAGTTTCCTAAGTGGACCACGGCTGGAAAGTTTTCTGAACGTGATAGGTGCGTACTGGTAGAAAACCTTAAAAAATGGAAGACATTAGTTTCGGGTGGCAGATGCTCAAAAATGCCTTTCAAAGTAGACTGATGGCTGAAGCTGCAAATGAAAGTATAGTCTTTCGAGAAAAGAAGTTGGGGTGTATTGGTTGGAAGTGTTTTAGAAAGATTGAGAAGTGATCTGTTCAGAAGGAACGAGTAAAACAGTGAGCAGAAGTTATCATACAACGCAGCATGTGGGACACGGGTCAATGTTTTAATGGAATGGAACATTTTCAAATACGTATGTCATACAAGTAATTAAGCTTTTTTTTTCTAGTTTTTGACGTCTCACAAATTCTGTTTACCACGCTTATGAAGTTATGGGAAACGGTTACAAGAAAAAAGGTATGTCTTACTTCTTTTTACAACGCATTCAATACAAGTCCACTAATGCATAATTTGAAATCGAATTGAGTTATTAATTATGTTCGTGCAAACACAAGCTGGCGACTTAATCAGAAATCATTTTATTTACTCGTGCTGAATATTGAAAATTAATAAATATCTATCTCAAATTCTAAATCAAGTAGTTTTTCCTCAATTGAAAATCAATCGATTGGTACTTAGGACGAACTTAGCTTTTAGGTTCTACGTCTAGTGATTAATACCTGTAAAATAGATCCTTAAAAACAGCTAAAAAAGTGGGTTTAGGGTTGTTCCTGCTTTAATACGAGGGTTGTTCTTGCAATTGAGGAACATGTCATTGACGACATGCCGAAGAAGTAATCCATGTAAAAACACAGAATCAATCCTTAGAGCACACACACTTTTGTAATTACTGAGACAGCTCAGTATCCAAATATGAAATTCAACCCAAAAACAATTCATAATATAGTACTCAGCATTATATACCAATTTGATTGAGATGGTAAATCTAGCAACCAAAGCAGCAGATGCTGAGTGATATGATTCTAATAATCATGCTGCATGGTCTAAGACATTTATACAGCAAAGGGCTCTCAGCATCCACCCTAGTAATCTATCCACAGCATGCCTCTCTTATTTATTTATTTATTTCTAAATAGTACAAAATTATACTTGGTCCAATTTTTTTTAAAAAAAGTTAATTTAATTTACATGTTTTTAACATAGTTCAGAATTAATCAGTGATTCAAAGTTGTTCTTTGGTCCACTTAGATTTCATTTTCCTTATTCATCACACTTAACCTCTTTTTCCTACCTCTGCAGTACCTCAACTTTTTTTTTTTAATTTTGGCAAGAACAAGAACAAAAAATAGTTACTCCTCAATTGGAGTGGCATTTTAGGGTGGGGTTTCACACCTAAAACAAAACTTTAATTTTTATTTCAGGAGGAAAAAAAGAAGATCAGTGAATGAAAGAACAAACATTGGAGAGGTAAGAGGAAGAATTGGGTGTCAGATGAGTGTACGTGAGATGATGAAGAGAATTAGAATTGGGTGTCAGATGAGTGTACGTGAGATGATGAAGAGAATTAGAATTGGGTGTCAGATGAGTGTACGTGAGATGATGAAGAGAATTATTACTAAGAAGTGAACTTTACAAATTAAATTAGCTTATTAGCTTCTGAGTATCCACTTCTGAGTCATCTATAGTAAATGTTCAGAAAAAACCCTTAACAGGAATTCTCTGAGGTGGGGAAATACCGTGGAAGAGAGGAGGAGAAACGAAGAAATTGATGGGGTAATTTTAAATATTAACGTAGTTAAACTTAAAACTAACACGAAGGATCGTTTTAAGGTAGTTTTACAAAAGTGCATTTTTTAAAAGTAAGAAATCAAACTGAATAAAATGGTAATAAAACTTTCAAAGCAAAAAGAACACAAACATAACCGAAAAATGGAATATTACACTTTGAAGCGTGGCAATCCTAGCCATTATGGAGGCATCGAGTAACTGCTAACTGTAAAAGATAAAAACAACTGCCTGTATATGTAATGGTACTGTGACTTTTTGGCAGAAGAAGGTCCCCTCACCAATTGTTTTCATGTGTTTGCATTTAGTCATTTTCTTCAGAGTTAGTTCTTTTTAGTAGTTCTGAATTAAGTACATTTCATAAAAAGCACTCCTGTTCTTGTGTTCTCACCAACATACTTAGGAACAGAACATAAAAGAGATTTTAGGGTTTAGGTTTACAGAAAATGAAAAGTTGAATGAAATACAAGGTAGTGTGTGAGGTAAGAAAAATTTCCCTCACTATATGTAAATTTTCGTAATTTAACACCTGTAGAATTGAAATCCTTGGGCGAAAATCATTATTGATGCTAGTGCTATACTTAAACATCCAATCACTGCATCCATAATTGAAGACTATAAACAACCATATTAGTAATAAACATACAACAACCAAAGCGAAGACATCTCAAACCTTTGATTCGGTAGACGAACCCAACCTTTTGAGAGCTTCCTGAGCCACATTCAATTGCGGCTCCAATTCGAGAGCCTCTTTATAAGCCTTCTTCGCTTCCTCTCCCATCTCATTTCCCTCACAACACTCTCCCAACATGCACCACGCTTTCGCGTTCCGCGGACTCAGCTTCACCGACTCGTTCAAATCCGCCAGCACCGAGTCAGCGCGCCGCTCGCTCAACGCGATCTTCAGCTCCGCTCTCTTCAGCAGCGCGTCGCCTCTCTCGTCGGCCGCCAGCGACGCCGCAGCCAGTGGAGACAGCGCGGCGTCCAGCGCGTCCAGCGCGTTGCTACGGAAGCCCTGGAGATCGAGCGCCATGGACTTCAAGAAGTGCGAGGCGGCGTCCTTGGGATCAAGCTCGATGGCCTTCTCGGCTTCCGCTAGGGCCTGTTTAGCGAGGGAAGTTGTGACGGAGGCGGTTTTGGATCTTCTGGCTTGCGCGATGAGTTGCGCGCCTTTGACGAAATGGCCTTTGGCTTGGACGGCGCGTGGGTTTGGGGGACGGTAGCGGAGCTTGGCATAGAGGCGCTGGGGAATGCCGTGCATCCAGAGGAAGGAGAAGATGGCGAGGGAGATGACAATGACTTGTAGCGCAATATCGCGAATCATTGCTTTTTTCTCATCGGGCTCCATTTTTTGGATTGCGGTGGTAGTAACGGATCTGCAGAAGGAGGGATATATAGATAGATTGATGGAAGAGAAGAGTAGAGGAGATGATGATAAGAATTTATTTTCTGGTCTTCAGTCAGAGACTCTATGCGTAGCCGCCATGCTTTGACTATTCCTCTACCTTCACTCCAGGTAAAGGAACTAATGCACATTTATTTATGGAAAATCTTACTTTATTTATTGTTTTAAACTATTCCCTCCACTATTTTCTAAACTAATCAAAACATAATTCAATTATGTTTCTCACTATTTTATATCGCCTCTTCACCCTTAACCTCTCACCATCATAAATAATTTTCTAATTCTACCACTTTTTCCTTCCTATTATAGGAGAGAGAAAACAGGACAACCCATTACTTTTTTTTTTCTTTTTCTTCAATTTCACTATTGAAGTTGTATTTTACTATCAAATTCTTAATTTTGTCAAATTTATCCGTGGCCTTTCACCAAAGTGATAACCTGTAACAATATAAAATAATATTTTAATAAAGTAATGTAGTATTAGAACACATGAGATATACTAAAAAAAAGTTTATATGTTTAATGTAAAAATATTACTTTAATTTTTTTCTCTCTGAGTATATTTTAATAATATTTTTTAAAAACACTCGGTTAATTTGGATATTTTATCCAATTGATGTAATTTTACGTGAATATTATTAAAATGGAGTAATATTTTTAAAGTTATGAATATGATGTGACACCACCTTATTTTGAGGAAGTCGTGTTAATCTAACACGAGTTTGTTTACCGTCTCGGTGAAGTTGTGTGAATCATGACGACTTTAACGTTGATGAAGAAGTTGTGTAGTTACTTTGTTTAATTTAATTTTTTTATCATTTTAGTGAAATCGTCTTAGAATTTAATAACTATAGTTGATGTTATTGAAAGCTGAAATCGTGTATGGTTCACACAACTGAATATACTTTAATTAAGACAACATTCGAGGTTGCATGCTACTTCTATAGTGTTGGGCTTGAAAATACATTAACTGCAAAAGACATTAATATTGCACTTGATTTTCTATTTGAAAAATTGTACATTTATTAGTAAGTTGACAAACTAACACATTTTATGATGTACTTATACTTGTATAAATTTTGCAGTTCTTCTTATTAGTATGACACGCTACAAAACACTGACCAACTCCAACTTAACCTCGTTGATAACCAGGTTGAATCTTCTTCTCATGGTCATGTAATAATTACATGATCAATCATGTGGCCAGTCCAACGAGTTCGATTTTTATCAATCTCCAATGACCATGTACACGGATAATCATCATCACATGTCTTTCCCATCTCCGTTCTAGTAGGTTTCGTACACATACAACATTTTTTTTCTAATCAACTAGATGAAAATATGTTCAAAACTTCAACATTCATTTGTATACAATCTAACATCATCCATGCACTATTATTGATCTATAATGCCCTCATAAGGACCCAATAATCGGTCACAATGATGATCACGAAGACAAAGACCATAACAAAGATCCAGTCTACCTCCTCCCACATCAACAAAGCATAAACCTCAAAAGAAACCGAAAAGACAAATAAAAAATCTCCTTGTAACATATGTCATTTTATAAATAAATTATTTCCATCATGTAACAAATTTGAAATTCATTTTTTTTATTCTTTATTTTACTCTCTCTCTTTTTATTTTACATTGAAATTTATAATTTCATTATTTTTGCACTATCTTACAAAATAATCACACAAACACCACACACACACATATATATATATATATATATATATAAATATAAATATAAATATAAATATAAATATAAATATAAATAAAAATATAAATATAAATAAAAATAAAAATAAAAATAAAAATAAAAATAAAAATAAAAATAAAAATAAAAATAAAAATAAAAATAAAAATAAAAATATAAATATAAATATAAATATAAATATAAATATAAATATAAATATAAAT
>Ga0123342_1000540_pt1 | contig 60163 bp, 30 predicted proteins | sample Turbeawhitnodule_FD_89960 | JGI IMG/M metagenome (GOLD analysis project Ga0123342, IMG submission 89960) | Root nodule microbial communities of legume samples collected from Mexico - Turtle bean Mexico white nodule | ecosystem: Host-associated > Plants > Roots > Nodule | place: Mexico: Nepantla... | reverse complement strand
CCAAGAACCTCAAAGAGGTAGTTGGGAGGCTAACATCCATGTCTCAGTTCTTGCCCAAACTAGTTGAATGAACTAGGCCCACATACTGCTCATGAGGAAATCCCAAGTATTCACATAGGATCAGGCATGCTAATGCTAGGAACGCCACTAATGTTGTACATGTCAATCTTGGAGGAAACATTGAGCTCGGTGTTGGCTCAAGAGATTAAAAGGGAGAAAATGTTGGTATACTTCATAATTCATATCCTAAGAGATACAAAAACTTGTTATCAGATGATAGAGAAGTTGGGATAACCCTAGTAACAACACGATGATCAAGATCATACTTCCAAAGTCTTCACATAGTCATCAAAACCAACTACCATATAGATAGGGTTTTCAACAAACCCAACCTAGCAAGAAGAATGGTAACCTGGTCCATAGTCATAATTCTGCATATGATATGAGTCGAAAGGGCTTATATAGGCACAATGCCTTGTAAATTTCATCAGGCCATAACTCAGTGTGGATCCCGTGTGGTGAGTGCTATACGTGGATGGTTCCTCCAACTTAAATGGGGATTTGGAGTTGTATTGTAAAGGCCATAACATTTTTTTATCGAACAATCCTTATGATTCAACTTCAACACAACTCACAATTAGGACGAATACGAGGTGCTAATCATAAGGCTAATCCTAGCCAAGGATGTTAGAGCAACCTTGGTAATCTGCTAAAATAACTCTCAACTGACAATCAACCACCTCAAGAGAAAGTCTCAAGTGAAAGATCAGTGTTGATGAGATACTTCCACAAAGTCTCAAATATTATCGAACTTTGCAAAACACAAATGAACATATTTGACGAGAACAAAATGGAAAAGTCGACTTGCTATCCAAGTTGACAAGCATAAAGAAGACAGGAAATCATAAAACGATCATAAAGCATACGTTTTCATGTCCTACCATCAACTTAGAGGAATGCCTCGTCATAAACATAGGAACTTGATGGATGAGTCCAACGATAGTCAATAATAATAAAGATGTTCAAGAGTAAAGAATCTCGCTTCATGATTATCAGTGGCGATTTCAACAAAAGAGGATTCTTCCCACCTATGCTCATATGTATCACAGGCTCAAGTTGAGTGCATCCTTAGAGAGTTATACGTCAAAACCTATAGTACACATTCGAGGGGACGAACAATGTGGCTAAAGTGCTTCATGTTAGAGCTTCATGTGAGCTATTACTATCTGAACTTAAGGGGAGATTGCATAGAATTTGTCAAGAAGTGTAGAAGATGCCAACAACACGCCAACATCATCCATGTTAGCCCGAAACAGCTGCACAACATTTCTTCCCTATGGCCTTTTTCCATTTAGGACATGGACCTTCTCAACCCCTTCTCATCAACTAAGGGTTAAAGCCTATTCGTACTCCTTGTGTTAGATTACTTTACCAAATTGTTTAAGTAGAGTCATTGGGAATAATAATTGCCCAACAAGTTCAAAAATTCGTGTGGAGAGGCATAATATGTCGATTCTAGATACCTCATACAATTGTTACTGACGATGGTAAACAATTTATAAAAAAAAAAATCAATACAAAGGTCTAGGTATCTGACATGTAACTATAGGTGCAATGGCTCCAAATGGAGGGGTTGAATGGAACCTTTAGACTCTCTTTTCGCAGTGAATAATTAGACTATCTATTTATACCATCTAATGGATCATCTAACAGAAACATATAGTAAGACCGTCTAGTAAATTGTTCAATGGTGAGAATTAAAACAACAACAAAAGTAAAGAGATACTAAGACAAAAAGATTTATCCTAGTTTATCCAAACCTTGGCTACATCCAGTCCCCTTAAGTAATTACTTAAGAGATTCCAGTAACCAACTGACTATAACAAGTATTCTCGCCTTTCCAGATTCAATAAGTATTATCCTCTTCAGGTTACATTGAGTATTAGCATCTCTCTAGGTTACAACTCTTTTGTAGACAGCAAGATTACTAATATGACTTTTGTTGTTCGACTTGCCTTACTTTGTTTTGCTCCTTCAATCCCTTTATATATCTATTAATTTAACCTTTGATCCTCAATTGGTTAACATTGAATTTTGCATTATCTTTTATCTTCATCTTTCTGGCGATCCTAGAAAATAACAAAAATCTTGAAGCCTCAATCTTTCATTTTGTTTTTGCTTTGAATTTGTTTAACAAAAATTCAAAAGTAATCACAATATGTTAGTAAAAAACAAATTGAAACTTTAACTAGTAATCTTTTAGTTCTAGATTTTTTTTTGGCATAAAGTATTTAAGATTTTCAGTTGTTCAAAATATTTTTATTTAGAAACGATACAAAGATATGCACAAACATGATAAAAGATAATTGAAAATGTTAATTTGATCAAATTTGTTTAAGAAAAGCTAAAACTTAGAGATATTAGAAAAATAGGGATGAATAGAGTGATTTCACGATTTCAAATTTTAAACTTGAGTAGAAAATCTCTTTGATTGAATGCATATATAGTAGATATGTATATTCAAAATATTTCGATGTTACAATTCAATTTGTTCATCAAACTGTCTAATAACTACGTGCTGCTAATAAATTGTTTATCATATTGTAGATGCTCACTGCAGATGTAAAAATACTATTCATATCTTTCAATATTAGCAAAAATCTTTAAAATGGTTTTTGTTATCATCAAAAAATAAATATATGAATCAGAACTGTCTAGTGTCTCATTTGTCTCATTAGACATCAAGAGACATAACAGACTGTCAAGACATGTCGTCTAGTTCCTTCAGGGTCTCAACAATCTCCAATTTTTTTATGATGACCAAAACAACTCTCAGCATAACATATTTTACCATTAGAATATACATATTCATTCACACATCACAAAACATACCCAGTATTAAGACGTTGTTCACCCAACACTAGACGCTGACGTTGTCTTCTCCCCTATTTTTAACATAATAAAAAAGCTTTACTGCAGATTGGATCATTTAAAATGCATAGAGATAGCAGAAACATTCATCAAGAAAGTGATAATGAAAAACGTGATTAGAAATTTTCAAGATTTTAAAATAAGAAATGAATTCAAATCATGAATAGAATTGCATTAGAAATTTGTCAAACTCTCAAGTGTTTTAGGCTTGTGTATATATGAGGAGCATAATTTTATTCATACTCAATAGATTTGATAATAAACTTTTAGACTATAATCATAAATAAATCCTTTTAATTAAGAATAATTTAATTGAGTTTACTTGGACTTTAACCGTTATTTATGTGTTTTTAGGATAGATGGTCTAATATTTTTCAAAATAGATAATCTAAAGGAAGTGTTACCTTTGTGAATTGGCCGAATATGCGAAAGTCAAAGTTATTTCTTTGAATCTGAATCAAAACAGAAAAAAAATTTGAGAAAAGAAATAAGAGAATAAATTCTACAATATCTCATAAACAAAATTATTAATAAAGAAGATATACAATAAATATTTCTTTATAAGATATCACAAGTTCTTTTTTTCCAAACTTACAAAAGGCTAAAGAATGAGAAGATAAGATGATATGCTTTCTATAACAAAGTAGAACTGTATTTATGTATTAAGATGTGTTCCTTACATTTGTTTTCATCTTGTATTTTTAGTTGTTCAAAATTAAACCTTTGTAGGACAATCTTCATCGTGATATTGTCGAGTAATTCTAATCCTATTTCCCTTTAATTTTAATATACAAAATTATTAGAATTAACTTGATTATTCTTGCATGTTATATCAATTAAATTATTCCATATTTACTTCCACAACGTTCTCGTATAGATTTATTCAAATATAATCAATAATCAATTAAATTATAAATTATTGCCTTTTGGATATTATTTTTTAACAACCAAAATAATGTGCATTGAAAATTAATTTTATATATAAAAATATCAACTACGTTGTTACGTTTCCTCTCCTTTATTAAAAGAATAATCTATTAATATTATTAAAAGATGAGCATAAATTCGTAAATATACTTAAGGCGATATCATAATAATAAATATTTTCAATTCTAATTTATGTTATTATTATTATCAAAACTCTTAACTCAAATGTAACCATGTATTCCTCAATATATGTAACTGTATCATTATGTCCCTAATTATGTGTAATTTTAGTCAGGGGATTATATTCTATGCTTATTTTAGGAAGGCCATGAGATTGATATTCCCTTGACTTTCTCTGGCAATAACGATATACTGTATGTTTATGCAGTTAAATTAGGACAAGACATACATTTTCATCTAAAAGCAAATCGAAAACTTTATGCACGTGGATGAGGAAATGCAGATAAATTCTTACACGCATTTTTCATCTAGACCCAAAGCAAATCGAGTATATTTAGGAATAAATGATGAGGAAATAAACAAGATTAGGAATACATACATTAAAGAGGGGAAGTTGAGAATATCCTAGTAGAGAGAGTATTTTCTGGAAAGTAAAGAAAGAGCAGGCAAAACTATTGCTAAAAAGTCCATTGTTTCATCTAAAAGATTTGAATTCTTTTACAAAATAAATTTTAGAGAGGAGTGAGACGAAATTTCTGAGAACAACTTGCTCCATTACATCAAATAAATCTAAAATGATTAGAATGTAAACGGAACATAGTAGTATAGAACCGCAGAGAAGTTACCTATTTACCATTAAAATATTCCAGAAGGTGCCGATCAAGCTCAAAATGTCGAGAAAGAAGCCCCTGCAATTCACAATCCATATGTCCGGTTAAACTATACGAATCGGAGACAATTAATTGAACAGTGAAGATAACAAGGCGGGAAGCAAATTTTAAATAGTCCCAGCCGATGTTCAATGATGCAGAGCATTGACAATGTTTTAAAATCAAAAGCATATTTTGAACCTGTTTGATTAAATTTCTGCATAATAGTTTTTACTTTCTGTTATAAGTTAAAATCAATTTATCACTTCACTGATATAAAAGTTCTTTCATCTATCTGGCATCAAACTAAGATGCATAAATTATTTTTATTTATGAGAAACTCAACTTATTTTGTCCTTTTATAAAGAGCTTGTGAAGTTTTTCTAAACAGGGATGGTCTTGTTATAGTCACTATTCAAAATAGCATATATCCTACATATGACAAAAACCTTTGTAATCGTAGGGTGAAAATATGTTGCTTCAAAATCCAACTCTGGAAAGCGGGCAACTTCAGCCGCATTCTCAAATAAGATATATGTAGGAAGCTGGCCCATGCTTCCTGATAATCACAAGGCATCATATAAATTCCATATTCACTATACAATAATAACTAAAAAAACAATATAACAGTAAAATAGAGAAATTAAGTACTTTTAGTGAAAAGAAGGAAAATAAATTCAAAAATCTATCAATTAAAATAGGTACCACTTAGAGATATTCCAAATTTTTCAGCAGCATTGGGAAAGAGACCAAGATCAACTATTCCAAACGATAAATTTTTGCTTGAATATCTGCCAGAGAGATGAATGTACGGAAATTGTCAAAATCTGTAATCACAGCAATTTTCATGGAAATTGTCAAAATCTGTAATCACGACAATTTTCATGGAACTTGTCAAAATCTGAAATCACAACAATTTTCATGGAAATTGCTGATGCGAGATATAAATTTCTCTTCACCAAACTAATTAACTTCGTACACTTGCTGTGTAAACAGTAAAGAAGTTTCCCTAATATAAATTATTGGCATTGGATAGGTTTTAATACCTTAATAGAATTCATAACAGACTGGATTTAACACAGTTCCAGAATCTAACTTAAGGAAAGAGAATCACCCAAGTCACTTTAGGGAGTATTTTAGCCATATACTTAGACCTAGCTGATATGGGATTTCAACACTAGTTCATGTGGTTTTAATTTTCCAAGCCAAACAATGAAAGAAATATGAGATTGCTTTGCAATTGATGGTAAAATCTGCAAAACACCATAAATATGAGTATTTAGTTTGTTTATTTCGTATTTTAATTTCAATTTAGAGAGAACCAAAATTTGAAAATGTGTTTGGTTAGATTTGAATGAAGACCTTGGGAAACAAATAAAAAAGGACAAATTTGAAAACCACGTGTTCATTTCCAACAATTATTAAAACAGGAAAAGTGTGGTGGCAACTTTATATTGTAATAAAAAACTATAACCAAAACATTTCCTTCATTTGGGCATTATAAAGAAAATAGAGCACACAAAAAAGTTTACTCAAATAAACTCAATATTTAGACAGCTTCTAAACCTATACAAGGCACAAAAGCTACTCATATTAGGTAAGAAGTACAACAACCTGAAGTTTACAGTATTTAGCCATTTTACTTGAGAGAGGATATATAGTTCAAGACAAAAGTCAAAGAGAAACATACGTAATTGAGAGCTCAGGAAAATACTGACTTGAGCGAATGCAAGCAGGTGAATATGAAGAACGAAATTCCACCTGCCAACTCACAGAAAGAAAGAAAAATGAAACCAAGGGAGAAGGAAAGAACTAAAACATAAACAATGATATGACCAAACTCCACACACTTCTAATATTACTTTCCACTCTATTTCAAAAGTGATAGGGAGTTTTGTGCATTATAGGTTTAAACAGAAGTAAATGCATTATATAGTGACTCACCAACAATCCCACCCATATGCATTACTAGTAGACCAATAAATTACAAAAACGGAAAACACAGAAGTAAATTCTTCTCACCAACTACTGAAAAAAAAAAACAGAAAATGGGTAAAAATGAACTAGTACATTATATAAAATGGCTATTGAACCATACTCTGTTTCCCAGAGGTCATCATCATTGTGCATTGAATGCATTCACTAAACTAACAGCATGTTTTCGTAAGATACAGAAAGCAATTCCATTCAACTGAAGTTACGCACCAGCCAAAATCTTGTAGTTGTCCCCTCTGTCAACAGGCTTTCCAAGTGCAATGGGGTTAGCTTGCTGGACGTACCTGTAAGAATTAATCAAAGAGAAAAGAACTTAATCATATGATCTATGACTATAATAAAATAATAAGTTCTTGTATTTCTTATGATAATTTCAATTGATAAGATGCTTAATATAACAAAATCGTAAAGGCAAATCAGTCAAACCCAATCAACAGTACCTAGTCCTTGGAATAGAGGTTGTTGTGTTAACATATGCAACGCTGCAACACAGAAAATAATCAGAAGTATGCATATACAAAATGGTATGTAGAATTAGAGGCTGTAATTATAATTTACTTTCAGCAGTTATCTAACGCATATCTTGGACTTGTTACCCAAATGCAAAATATAAGCACAATCAATTAAGCATCATTAGTCTTAATATTTCATTTTGATCTGACCCTATGACAATTAAGTATGCAGTTTTTTATATAATTTTCTTACTTTTTAAATCACCAATAAAAAACATTTTTAAAATCGCAAAAAATGGTGAAAATAATATATATAATATATGTTTTAAAAATAATTAAAATAATAGTGTGATGGTTCATGGTGCCTCTCATAGTTAAAATTATATTGCAAGAAACTAAACATGCTGTAAATAAAAGGCAACTGTGCTTAACTAACACAAAATAAGCTGAAACTACCCACCTAAAAATACAAGAATATACCATACGGCTAAGTGGCGATCCATTGTAAAGGCTAGGACAAAAAGACAAATCTGGAAATAATAAGATAAGATAGAAGGTTTGAGAACTTCCATATAGACACAGAAATAAAGAAATAAATGAAATCACAGGTAGTATGCAGCAGCAAGAAAGTGATTTAACACATCGAGCATACACATCACTTTTTCACAACAGAAGTTGTGCAGTTCCAATAATAAACAAGGAGCAGGAAAATCGTAATAATGCATGCTCCATAGTTTAATAGCCATCTAATCTAGTTAGACTTAAGATGTCATTTTTTATATAAACAAATTAATTTCAATTAAAATAAAAGTGCCAGAACCCTATCTTACTGATAATAAAAAGGGGCAAGTGAGAAGTGATTTACGAATAGGAAGCTGTAAAAGTCCAACAAATTCATCAATTGTGATTACCTTCCCAAGGAAAAGTGCATAGGCTATAAAGGTTTCCCAGTTGTCTTCCTTTGCTCCCTGTAACAAAAAACAATTAGAATTGAATACAACGCACACATGTTCTCCAAGGTCAAAAGCAGCAGTGCGTGAAACAACAGTTCATCAATCGATCACATACACCCAAATCAACAAACTAGACAAAAATCAGAGCGACTTAACCACACAAGATATTTGTAAAAGAGAATCTCACTAACACATGGCACAAAACTAGAAGTTTCTTGATTTGAGAATGCAGAAAGATCACTCTTCAGCTCTGCGCCATTCACATTTAATCCGCAAAACCCTTTTCATTTTTAATGCCAACCGACTTACCACAGTTACATAAATTTCAACCATAACTCATTGCATTGTTGGATATTAAAAGAGTGATCAACGTATCCATGAACTAGCCACACGATTAGCATGGTGATGGTATACTAAACAAAATGTTTTTTGGCAAAAATAAACTAATAAATAACTGCACAAGACCTAGAGTTGAATTGTATAACCTGCAATTCACATTTTGAGAGGCATGCCCAATTTTTAGCGTTAACAATTACAATTCACACGATCAACTAGTAAATTTTAGGCAAACGTAAACGCGGAATGAAAAATGGAGGTAAAATTGGATCTGATTTGAACAGCGCGAACCTTGATGACAACCAATATCGCGAACACAAGCAGCGTTTGTATTTCCTGAGAGAGGGAGAAGAAGTAAAGTAAGTAATCTGTGAAGAGAGGCGTGAGAGAGAGCGAAAGGGAGAGAGAATCTTACGCGACGAAGGAGATGTTGGATGAGATGAGGTGCAAGGACTTCGGAAGCGGAGGTGCGAATGATGAAATATGAGAAGAAAGTTAAGAAATGGAAGAGGTAATAAGGTTCTGAAACCATGCGATTCAGGCTCTGCAACCCCGGAACCGTGTTATCACTTTCCTTTCCCATATGCTTCTTTCTTAACTTGTTCCTCTGGATCTGAAATTTCCCTTTCTCCCGATTTCAGTCCATGCCCACAACTATGCTCATCTTCATATACTGCTATTCCTCTGCAAACTCTGGATCTTCATGTTACCCAGGAACCTGTTATAAAATAAATTTAACTATATATATAATGTTCTACAAAAAAATGTACCTCTTTTAATAGTTATTTAAATTCGTAAAACTGTTTTATACTCTACAAATATTTATTAGGTTAATGCTTTGCTTGGAATGAATAAAATGAAATATATTTAGTTATTAACAATTATTTTAATTATTTTTTATTATGATAAAAAAGTAAATGCTAATAAAATATTAAACATAATTGATTATATAAAAAGTATAACTAATTATATTATAAAATTAATCTCTACATATATATATGGATAATGTGAAATATAACTATTCTTATACTTGTATAGATAAAGTGGATCTAAATAGCATCTGAAATTGATAATAATTGTTGTTGTATGTTTGGTTGTGCTTTCTTGTACTTCAATGCTTCACTCCTTTCTTGTACTTCAATGCTTCACTCCTTTAGATTTCAACACTTATTCTCCTTAGTTTCTCAACACTCGGTCGGAAGTAAACCTGTAGAAAGGTTTCTCCAATGATCAAGTAAGTACTTTGTATTGAGAGTGTGTATTGTAAAATTGATAAAAGCGTACCTTACTCTATTGTGGAGGGCTTATTTATAACATTTAGTAATGAGTCATCTAATTGATGGGTTGTATCTGACATATATCTACATTAAATCAATGTTAGTTGATTTCTCATAGTGTAACCCTGATTTATAGGGAGATATGTTTGGAGCATACTTTCAATAAATTAGTGATAACTGATTTCTCAGGATGTCACCTGGATTTTATAGGGTGTGGCCCTAATTTGTAGGATATTTCCTTACTTGTCATTTATTGCAATTGTGTTTTTAATGTAGTTAACCAATCGGTTGGTTTCCGAGGCAGAGTGACGTGGCTCACTCAGTCCTGACCGGTACAACTCTTGAAGATGGGAGCTAAGAGAGTCTCTTCTACCAATTGAACAAGTTATCTCCTCGCTCGTTATTTCTTTTCTTCCTTTAGATTCCTCTTTTAGTGTTCGGACATCGATTCTCGGTTGAAAGTGCACCTGCAAAAAGTTAACGCTTAAGTAAATGTTCGGTATATGGGTGTAATAAATGTTGTAATAATGTCATACTTTACTTTGGTTATTGTACCTATTTATATGATTTTGATGAATTATTTTATTGTTGGACCGATGTTAACATACATATCATAATTAAGATTGTGTTACCTAATTTTTTTTTTGTACAATTTGACCTAATATACTTTAACTTTAACACATTTTTCTTATAGAATCGACCAGTATCGGGTACCAAGTGTCTTAGGACCGTTCGATTCCTAATTGTACAATATTATTTAGCATCAAATATGTAATTTAGATATAAGTGGAAGTATAAAAATGTAACCAAATAATTTACAATATTAGTAAATCATAGAGTAATATCATGTAAAAGCATTAACTTTTTATTACGAAAATAATCTCTCATAGAAAAAAGCTCAACTTCTGCCAAAAACTTCTATGAAGCACCCAAATCAATCTGGATTTAGTTTTGGGTTTCTTCAATAAGAATTTTAAAATGGCATGGTAAAAAACACAAAAATCCTAAAGCCTAGCAAATAATAACAAAGACTATCTAAAGCAAAATCAATGACTAAAAATGGTGACATGAATAGCATGAGTTGCATCTAATGTGTGAGAAGTATAAGTTATAACATGAGAAAGTTTGTCAACTCATTAAGTTGGATGCATCGTGCATAAACTCAAGAAAGCTTCCAATGTTGAATAATGGGGGTAGTAGCAAGTCTAGTTTCAAGTCCTTAAATACCTCTGGTTAAAGACAAACTACACCTCATTTTGTGAGATTTGACAGTGGCAAGGTCTTTATATCAGAGTTGTATACAACAACAAAAGATCTAAAGATCAAAAATCAAGAGTTGTATATAAGAACTAAAGGTTATAATACTTTGACACTTAGATTCTACTCTTCCATTCAACTTACAACTTCATAATTATTATCTTATTATAATGATGAATTTGGAAAAATATAGGTGAAAGTTCTACATTTTAGGCTACAAAGTTATTTCAAAATAAATTAAAATATTTTCCACTTCCAATTCTATTTTAAGAAAATTTCTCAACTCCTTGTTACTTCGTTCATTTTTATCACATCTTCCCCTCCCATTTGGCAAGGCAGAAAAAAAGAGTGCGTCATCATCTTTTCTACAACCAACGAACAACCATAATTCTTATGTTGGATATAAGCGTAAAGGGCATCCCTTTTCCACATTTATGCTTAAAAGAAATAACCTTTAGATAATAACTACAACCATAAGAAGGGAATGTAATACAAGGAGAATTGCAACAAATTACAATCCAAACCCAATGATGGTTTAGCCCTTTCCCCCCACTTTTCAATATTTTCTCTAAAACGAATGTACATAATCAAATGCTAATTCCCAGACAAGCAAACAATATGTAACAAGAAACAAAAATATTATTTATATATATAACAATATGAAAACAAAAAAAGAAAGAAAAAGAAAAACGAGAACAAAAGTTAGCAATCGGATGCAATGGGCAAACCCGGTAATATAGTTTTTACATGCTACCAGCTCGTCCTGGGGTGGGGTTGGGCTTCACTTTTGCCATGTCAACAAGGTCTCCAAATAACTTATCCTCAGGCTTGGAAGGTTTCCCAGATGCAGCATAAGATGTGGTAGAAACTGGGTAAGAGTTTCTCAAAGCACTGTCATCTCGCACAGACATACCATACATTTGCCGTTCAATATATGGAACTCTTTGTTGCTGATCATACCCGTATCCCATAAATTGGTTTCCGTACATTTGTTGAGGATACATCACAGGACCACCCTGCATTTGATGTGAAGCCATACCCATGTAGGGTCCTGCAACACCTTGCATATGCTGAGGTTGCAAGCCCATTTGGTTGCTTCCAACATGGTTATTCATTCCTGACATATGGCTGTTAGCATTTGGCTGCATATACATGCCGACACCCTGGTCATTGCCCATTGTTTGAGACCCCGGAGGATGTACTGCATTCTGCACGTATGGATACTGAGCGCCAGCTACTGAACTTCCATTATCTGGTAGTTGAGCTTCCCAAGGAGGGGGTGGCAATGATCCACTGCTTTGTGAACCTATCAAAAAAAGTAAAGAAGTAAGATATGCAACGTCTTCAAAACTATTAGAGCACAATCCTATATACATTTACATTCTCAATCCTTCCTCGCACCAACAAAACATATCAGTGCCAGACCAATTTAAAATATGACTACTTTCACATTCCAACAAAAACCAATTTAAAACCATCTTCTAGAAAGAGAATGTAATTGTGAAGGATTTCTGTCAGGAATACTTTAAATCCAAAGAAACATCAAGTGCACCGTAAACAGGCGAAGGTGGCTGTTGCTGCTGTTGTGCAACCTGACCATTCCAGGCAGGACCTGTACTCTCTGTATACAGAGATTGTTGCTCATACTGAGCCGAACCTGCATTTGGGACATTTCCATTGGGGTAAAATCCACCTTGAGATATGACTGTTTGCTGTTGTTGAAATTGGGGAGCATATGGAGTGGTTTGGCCAGCAACATTAGCTGGCTGGGGTAGCTGGCTATTCACAGATGTAGGTGCATTATTTCCATTAGAAAACATATCAAAAGGAACAAGGGCCTTCTGCTGAGAAACAGGATTAGCAGGTGGCTGTTCTCCAAGAGGAACAAGAGCATTTGAAGCATCTGCTTTTGGAGAGTTATAGTCATCGCCACTGAGTAGGTCCAATTTGGGATCAACCTTAGCAGGAATTGTTGAACCATTAGAAATTGGAGGCGCAGGAAGCAGCAACTGATTCATTGTTTGGGATTCAGCTTGAACATTAGAAGAGGATCTGCACACACATATATGTAAGTAAATAGCTATAAGAGCCATATGGCCAAAGCATCAGATGGGTCAGATCAACATGAAAGTAGTTCATACATCAATCTATTGCTACATGTTTACAAGTCAAAATAAGTAATAATAAGAAGTGAATTTTAAGCCTAACTCAACCTTAAAAAACCGGCTTATAAGATGGGGTTTGCACACTTATATACTATAAAATATCCTTATCCCTAGTCGATGTAAGATCTCCAACACTAGATGGTCCGATAACGGTTGGCCTGATCAACCCAACAAACTCTCGCTAGGACAGACTCTACAATCATATTAAGAAGTGAACTTTAAGTCTAACTCAACCTTATAAAACTGGCTTATAAGTGAGGTTTGCACCCACTTATATCCCATGAAATATCCTAATCTCTAGTCGATGTGGGATCTCCAACATTAACGAATGTAGGTTTGCAGCCAAAACGAAAGATTATGACTAGCTCATGAACGATAATCGATCAATTGATTATGATGAGTGAACTAAACACAAAAATGTGACTTTGATGGTTTCTAAAGGTTTTCTGCATTGTGTATTAATCCCCAACACATTCTCCTCCATTATAATGTTCTCCGCTTTTAGTTTGATGTACTTAGTTGAGAATCAGGATTTCATATTATAAATTTAATGTAATTTTTATTTGATAGGATTTGATAGCTGATTTAGAGGAATCTGAATATCCTCTAATCATGTGTAATTAATACAACCTCTACATAAACCAGCAGCATAGAGTCATTTGATCATGGTTTCAACATCATATATCTGTCTTCTTTCCCATCCAACATGGGTCCCAGAGCAAGTTATCTAACTTAGCACATGCCCTTGTTTGTCCTTGTCAAAACCATGCTGCTTGTTATGTATTTAAAGAAGTTTTATATTTTACCTTGCAATAATTTTATTCTCGATTATAGTTATTAATACTAGGAAAATGTATTTAGAAACAATTCCATATTTAAGATGATATTAGTTTATTGGGAGACTCTAACTATGTTTGTAATCCATAAAATGAAGCCTTCATTGTGGCACAACCTTGAACTCTAGCTGTCAGTGTTGCACAGCCTAGAGTCCTATTGCAGCCCTTATTGCTGCACAATCCACATGTATGGCTGAGATAGTGAATTCTGGTGGTCTGGAAATTGGGGACAGACAGATCCTAGACTACTGGAGAATTGCAGGATGTCCATTCTACTTATCGATTAAATGGAAACAGTTAACTCAAATGGTCTCAACTCATTAGGACCATCCTAAAAGGAAAAGGAAGGGTCAGTCACTTGACTGATAATGCCCTGATGAAATGATGTCAAGTTTAAATCATGAAGATTCAATGATCATGGCATGGCTGTGGAATTCAATGGTTCCATAAATCAGTGATACCTGCATGTTCAAGTTAAATCAGCAAAGGAAATTTGGGAGGAAGTAGAGTAAACCTATTCTAAGGCCAACGATGCTGTCCAAATCTATGATGAGAAGGTGAAGACTGTTACTGCAAAACAAGGAAACAGAACAGAATATGCCAACCAACTCAAGTCCCTATGGATGGAATTGGATCACTATTGAGTTACAAAAGCAAAGTGTTCAGAAGACTCAATAATCCTTAAAGAGTATACTGAACAAGATAGAGTCTATAATTTTTTGATGGGCCGAAGTCCTGAAGATGATCAGGTTCGAGTCCAAATCTTGGAAAAAGAAAAAGTTCCAAGGATTAATGAAGTGATGGCCATTATCCAGAGTGAAGAAAGTAGGGTTCCCAATATGGAGAAAAAGATATGAGGAGGTTTGGTGTACTTATTGCAACAAACCAGGCCACAGGGAGACGTGCTGGAAATTACATGGACCTAAACTGAGAATGGGGGCATCAAGGAGGCCCAAACCAAGAATAAAAGCATAAAGGAGGCCCTAAAAGAGGGGGAGGGCAAGGGCAAGCACACGTTAATAGACAAGGTAAAGTGCTTGTCCCGGTCCAACAGACTTATGAAGAGATAAAAAGGGTAAGATTCTTCCTTAGTAAATTAGAGAAACCCTTAGGTCTGAGCTCCCAAGCATATTCTGGTAAATTTCAATTTTCTTTTGGTCTCAATGCTTTAGATACACCTTTTACTCACTATTGGTTACTAGAGTGCAGACTCACTAGCCATATGACCCCACTACCCAAATACTTCACATATTCTCCATGTCCTAGCAACAAGAAAATTTCCACAAGAGATGAAAATCTTATAACTGCATGAGGACAAGCCCATTCATAATATTAAAGTGTGTCCTTCATGTCCCTAAATTGTACACTAATATGATTTATGTACAAAAATTCACAAAAGATCTTCATGTAATGTTTTTCATAGCAACTCTTGTACATTACATGATAAGAACTGGGGGAGAACAATTGGACATGCTAGCTAGAGAATGGAATGATCTTTACTACCTGGAGGACCCTAATCAACCTATCAATAGCCAACTCCCTCATATTTGAACCCACCATAACCAGTAAAGAGAAAGCTCAACCATACCATTGTCAGCTGGGACATCCTTCATTTCAAATTGTAAAATTGATTTTCCCTTCCTTGTTTAAGAATTTAAATGTGGACAGTCTCCACTGTGAGAAGTATGAGTTAGCTAAATACAAGCATGTAAATTTTCCCATTAGCACTAAAATGAGTCATTTCCTTTTTTAATCTTGTTCATACTGATGTATGGGGCCCCATTAATGTCTCTAATATCTTAAGTGCTTTTGTTGTGAGTCTAGTAAGCCAATTTATGCACCAAAGCACATTTACAAGCTGCTCTTAGAATTGTTTAAAAGGGGCTTCAGGGAGAGGGATTTTATTTAAACAAAGTCTTGAAGCATATACGGATGCCGATTGTGCTGGGTCAGTTGTAGATAGGAGATCAACTACTGGATACTGCACCTTTCTGGTGGAAACCTAGAGACTTGGAGGAGTAAAAAATAGAATGTAGAGCTAGATCATGTGTTAAAGCAAAATTTTCGAGCAATGACCCAAGGAATATGTGAACTTCTATGGTTGAAGATTATATTGGAAGAACTGAAGATAAAGTAGGATGAACCTAAGGTTATATTGTGATAATAAATCTACAATTAGTATAGCCCACAACCCGATGCAACATGATAGAACTAAGCATATTGAGATGGACAGACATTTTATCAAGGAAAAGCTAGATAGTGACTTGATTTGCATCCCATGTGTCCACTCAGAATGAACCTTGCCAAGGGCTGAACTGCCTTAACTTTGAAAGAATTTTATCCAAGCTGAGAATGGAGAATATTTACTCACCAACTTGAGAGGAAATGTCAAAATTTTGTTGCTCATTATGTATTTTAAGAAGTTTTATATTTTATAATTGCTATAATTGTGTTTTATTTTATTACAGTTGTATCTTGCTAGTAATACTAGGATTATGTATTTAGAAAAAAATCCATAATTACCAGGTTTCGTTTCCTTAGAATTAACCTTCTATATTTCCTAAAATATCGAGCAAACTCATGTATTTATAAGTCCAATGGCCTCATTATTGAGATATAGAAAATAATATTATTCCTTCTAAATTTAAGAGTCCTCCACAACTAAATTTTGTACTCCATTTTGTACCCCCAACTAGGAATCCATAAATAACTTCTATACAGTATTTCCAACTTCCCTATTTACATAAATAGGGATACGATCTTTAACAGTCTCATAACACATCCCATGTGAAGTACCCAAGATCTTAAAAAACATCCAAACTTATTTTGGTAAATCTAAATGACTAAAATTAACCAATTCAAAATAATAAAAACTTCACATAGCATCAAACCCTAATGAAAGCAAAGAATTAAAACTCAATTTGAACTTACATATCTAATAAACTATTCCTAACAGTATCATTCGAGTCGAAATAATATAACACGTTGTTAGATCACATATTAAGGGAAGTTATTTCAAAAAGTGCACTTGTTTAGATGATGAATTAGCCATCAATTATTCATTGCATGAATACTAATACTGTAAAAGTAATAGTAACATGCCAAAGTGAATGCATCTAACACACATGAGCAAAGCAATAATGGAAGAAACAAGAGACTTGATTACCTCTCTATAGTTTGTTTGCTAGTATCCCCAGTATCAACCAAAGGAGCATCTATATCTACAAGAGCTCCAGGAAGGGCAGATTTTGAATTTTCTGTGTGATTTTGGTTTTGGGTTGAAGTTCCTGAAGAAATAGATTCGTGCTTGGCCAGTACACGCTGCAGATCATCATTCAGGGCCAGTCCTTGGCATAGCAGTGATTCATCGCTAGCAAATAGTCAGAAAAGACCATAATAAATTAATAATAACTGTTATATTGATTGGATAAAAAGAATAAATTTTACTGAAGATACAACAAATATGAATCAACGATTAATAGAATATTATATGCAGTCATCATTATAAAACATCACGGGAAGGGACTCCAGGCCTTACGAAGTTGAGTTGACAAGGTGTACCACTCTCTGCTTGTAAGTTCGACACTGCTCCACCAGGTCAACAATAACCTCCTGTCTAATCCCCTGAAAATAATAACAAAGGTCATCCATTAGATGTCAAGTCAGTTTTGTAATTTAAAGCTTGGTAATCAATGACCTCTTGAAATTAAATGTTGAAAGAAAAAGTAATTAGACTTGGGCAAACAGGGAGGTAAAAATCAAATCTACTGCAACAAAGAGCTATGCTTAGATTTGATGAAAGGATGGAGGTCAATAAAATGGAAAAACATATTCAGAAAGGATGGTGTCATACAGGCTGGTCAGCTGGCAAAGTATGAGCAGCAAATTACTTGGTAGTAGATGCCTAGCAATATTGGTTGGATGAAGAGGTCTCCCATTTACTTTCCAACACCAATCAATGGTATGGCTTAAATGAATTTTAGCATTACCTATGCAAAAGTGCCCAAAATTAGAGCTCTAAGGTAAAAACTGAAGTGTCCCCAAAAAAGAGGTATTTATCTCTGCATTTATTTTTGGAAGAATACGGAGGTGCGCAGAAGAGCAGAAGTCATAGTTGGGGTTACTGGTAATTCCAAAATCTAATCACATGTAGTAACATACTCAAGAGGCAAACCATATAAGGCTAAAGTCATAAAAAATGTAACGTGGTTCTCATGTTTCTTCCTTACATCTGCAGATGGTGGCAGGAGCTCATGAAAATCATGTAAGGCAACATGAATCCACCCAAGATAAGCATATATAGTGTCAAAAGGACTTGGCAAACACAGTACAAACGTTGGGGTGTCACTAGTATAAAAGTCACGAGCCTCACTCCAAATTGATGCATGTGCCTCATGAGAGAAGATAGGTTTGAGTGAGGAGGTGTGGATAGTGGAGTTGAGAACACCACACAATTGAACATCAATCTATATCTACTATTTGTGTTCATCTTTTAGGACAGATTCAGTAATGGCAGCAAGATGGTATTCATGGAACAGCAAGAGGCAACGAGTGTGAGGACACGTGGATGGATGGTTTGTCTCAACGTTTATATGATTGGATAGATTGGCTCAACACGATCAAAACCCTATTCTCACCAGTACAAATGGATGTCACGAGAAAGCTCACCACTGGAACAATGCACGTGAATCTAGGAGAAAAGTTCGCAAAAAAAAATCCGTCTCTAGAGAGTGGGTCTATTAGGCCAACATGTTATAATATACGAAATAGAGAGCCATTGACCTGAAATAGTGTGTTTTTGTGACAGCATGATTGTTTTATTTATATTGAGAACATGGAATCAATACAATAAAGAGAAGAGATTTATACCCTTTAATAATTAAGATATAAGACTAGAATGAATAATAATTTTCCTAATAAAACAAATATAATTTTGATATCCTAACTACAAAGATCTGCTCCTTATTTTATAAAGATATGTACCTATAACAGTATCATATCCACACCCACGTACCAAATACGTATAAGATACTCCTAAATACAAATCCATGGAGTATCCAGGTTTTTTTACTAGGTCATGTGGGATACAGTTCAGAATTCAGATCCATTGAGTAGGACTAAAATTACATGTGTTTGTTTCAAAGGTTTAAAAAATTATTCCTGGAAATATGAACACAACAATTCAATTTTCAATTTAACATGCTTGCTATAACTTTTAAGCTTTAGAAAATTATTCACGGTTTATGCCTGGGAATGTAGTAATACCTTACTTCATTTTTATTATAATGGTAAGAGGTGAGGACATTTTCCCACAGAAATATGAGAAGTTATTTGAAACACAATTGTAACTTTCGCTCTTCTTTTCTTATATATAAAAGGTTGACTAACATGCATCACTATGGGAAAATGGTATCTCAACAACGTTGACACCCCAAAGCATACCAATCATTTGATTCTCACATACTTTTCTTATAATTATTTCAAATTCTAAAATATAGTCCCAAGATTCTTAAAAACTAATCGCACATTTTTTAAATACTCAAGAATAGCTTTCTTGGATAGTATTTGCAGAAATGTTATTCCAGGGAATACAGGACCATAACTTGAAACAAATGTCACCAGAATCTACCTTCTTCTCTGTATCCTTAAAGGTATCGTAAATAGTAAATAATACACAACTTTATAGTGTTAAGAAATCTATTAGGCAAGGCTAATGCTTTTTCGTTAAAGAAACAAGAAAACACAAACTAACTGCATTTGTAGATCAGTTAAAATACATAATATGCTGCAGTGTATTTGTTTAAAAAATATGTAAGTTAAAGACTTTTTAAGCTAGTAATGTCTCCAAAATACCATACAAGCCATTCATTAACCATGCGATGCACCGAAAATTGGCCAAGTTTCAAGTTTTATCTCAGTAGTTTCAATTCAATTTAGGTTTCATTCAGTCAACATCAATCATTACTACTACCAAATCTTTTGTTGTTTTTCATTCTTGTAACCAGTGTTATCACTAGTGAAATTCTATTTTTGCCTTGTCCCATAAACAAATTTCAACACCTAATGTTAAACTAGAGAGACACTGAAGCCGTGTGTTTATGAGACAGCAAGGATACTTTATTTATATTGAGAAAAAGGAATAAACACAGAAAATTTGATAGCTATAATAATAAATATATGATACTGGAATAAATAAAATCGTTCCTAATATTATATATATATATATAAATGTATATATAAATGAAAATATACATTCATGATTATATAGAATCTGCCCTTATTTCTATAATTATAACACCTATAAATAACAATCACCCATATCAGCAGTTAAAGCATAAAGACAAAAATGAAGAGAGGGCACAAAAAGCAGTCAATCAATTGAGTATCAATGTAATTCAACAAATTATTAAGAAAACCCCAGAAAAAACACAATAGTTGAGAAATAAAATTGGAATTTTGTGAATATGACAATTAATACACATTCAACCAGATTAATGAAATAATTTGAATGTGTTATTTTCAATATGCTACACACATAATCTTCACAATCATTACAATATAAAGAATTTTAATACATTTATTCTATCATAATTTGAAAGACTGAATTGAGTAACTTGCTTCTTCACAATCATTACAATATAAAGAATTTTAATACATCTATTTTATCAGAATTTGAATGACTGAATTGAGTAACTTACTTCTTTGTTACTAGGGTCTAAGGCATTGAGCATTTCTGCAAGAACATCCATGATGCCACGAGCATTCTGAATTTCTGTCAAACTGTAAAAGAAATATCAATTCGATATTTAGAGAAAAATAATGCATGATATATGGAAATCAGTACCAAAGCTTAACCCTCATTATCATTATATGAAAATAGCAATAAAAGTGCATACTAAAGGAAACATGAGCTCATTATATTACATCAAATGAATGAAATTTAAATCCATTGAAATTCATTCAGCTTATTTAATAACAAATAAAAAGGAACTGATAAATAAACAGATACTGTGATTAAAATTTGAGTCATCTAAGCTATATTTAGCATATTCTTTTTCACTTTTCATTGATTCCCCAAATACCACCAAGCTTTGCTCTGTTCCATAGGGAGAAAGATTACATACAGCCATCAAAAAGTACATTGTCCAGTAACAAGAAAGAATATGGCTTCAAATGTGACATCAGAACTGCCAAAACAAAAAGATTCATATTGGTTCCACAGATACCACCAAACTTCTCTGATTCCATAGGGAGAAAGATTACATACAGCCATCAAATAACAAGAAAGAATGTCTTCAAATGTGACATCAGAACCGCAAAAAAAATCTGCTATTATTAAAAGTATAGCAATGCACTTATGAGTCTTCCGACCACACACACACACACGCTATAAAACATTATGTCAACCATAATTAAAAACAATCCAAAAATTGAATGACTGAAATATATAAGAATTAAGTCAAACTCCCTTCATATAAAAAAAATTAGGTCTATACCTTAGAGTTGGAAACTCAGACTCAGCAGAGGATTCAGCTGTGTCCTGACGAGCATCTGAGTCACGTATATTTTGAGGGTATGATGCCAATGGCTGTGTTTGCGGGGGTGTCAATACAGGTGCAGATTGTTCCGATCTCTGAGGGAATACTGCCCCAGCACGCTGAAATAAACAAATCCTCTTTATATTAACATTAAAAAACAATTACATTCTAAAGGGTTTGGGTTGATATTTCAAGTGCAACAATTCACACCCATATATCAAAACCTATATATAAGCAAGCAGATAAGAACAGCGCATACAAACAAAAATGCTAAAATATTGATTGCTCTATTGCACAGCTTTCCTTCATTTACACAATGGCAAGAGGAATACTTGGCAAAAAAATCTCTATGTTAAAAACTTCATAGTAAACATTACCAACAGTTCCTGGTATGCAGCATAATATTGTGGATATCTTGCCCTCGGGCCTCCAAATGCTTCTTGCCAAGTATCTACAAGAATCAATATCTTCTCTTTGACATGAAAATCAGGCTACAATTGGCATGGAAAATGACATCAACATATTTTACAAGAAAACAAAAACATCAGAAAACTACAAAAGATGTTCCAGAAATTATATATACCTTTTTCTTCACCATTTTGACCATATCATGAAGCACATCTCTCTCGGCAACATGCATATGAACAATATCTCCACAATTCTTTATGATTGTCTCCAACAACTAGAATAAAGTAAACCAACATAAAACCAAATGAATTTTAAATAGTCAATCATCTAGATAGTCAATTATACCAAACGAGAATGAATCCTAGCTGAACAAACATTATTGAAAAGGAACCCAAGGTACTCTCAAAAATTAGTTTGCATTTCACACCAGCACTGTTAAAAATCTTACAATTTTGATACGTGTGCATAAATGGAGACAAAGAAAAAGAGCAAGACATCATCATCCCAAGAAGGATAACTAAGAGCATCATGACAAGAGAAGATGTTCTTATGAATAGTTCATAGGTTACTTTATTTTGTGTTTCTTGAATTCATTAAATAGTAGGATATGTCCTTTGTTTTTCTAAGTAAATTAGGTGAGGTTGTAATTGGGCTCTTTCAAGGAGGCTACATGATTCAGCCAAGGAAGCAAGGACAAACACAGAAGCAAAGGCCAATGGAAAGCCCATTCTTAATTTAGGCCAAAGCACATGAAGGAGACCGTCTAGGATGGCCTCAATGTGATCTTCAGTGGAAACAGTGGAGCCCGCAGCAGAGCGTCTACGACTTTCTTGATGTCAAGGAGATAGGAGAGAGAGCGATCCCGCTTTGGAGTTTTCAACTGGGTTTTGATTTTTCGAATTTTTACGTGTGTGCAAGAGGCATAGTAAACATTTAACTTGTCCAAGATTTGATAAGCAGATTTTAAACCAACCATTTTGGTTAACAGGGAGGTGGACATAGAAGCTACAATCCAAACAACCAGAAGATTGTCTTGTTGCTTATGCAGAAGAAAAGTCGGGGGTTTACAGTGGAATTACCCGTGGGAAGAAACTGCAGAAGAGTGGATGTGATTCCAAAGAACTAAGAAGGTTGAGACTAACAGTATTATGTTTATATCCACTCGCAACTAACAGGAGCTTAAACCAAATATCCATTTCAGGCAAGAAATAAAAAAAAATTATTGTAAATTTTAGGTATTCTATTTCTGAAGATATCTTAGTTGTATTGTCCTTTTCTCTCAAACGAACTATTATATCCAAAAATAAAACCACCTATTGGTATTTTACTATTTTTACTTTAATAGTATGCAAAGGAAAGAAAAGCATCTTAAAAAAATTCGTAAAACATACTTTAATGAACATCATATCATTTAAAAATCAGTCAACAATGTAAAGTTTAAGAGGTCAAAATGAAAATTGAAAAATGCAATTGAAGCAAAGATGCTTAAATCCAAAAGAATCTGGAACAATGCTGACATCAGAGTTTAAAGCGAGAAAAAAAAACTATACTCCAACACACTCTTTTTGCTTACAGTTAATGCAAGAAGTTGAACTTTTGAATTTTTACTTCCAATCTTCTTTTTTATCCCTTTCACGACATCCTTTGCCTGCCTGGTAATCATAACCAAACAGTTCTCAATATATGGAAAGCATAACAAAGAAAAGATCCAAACATTATACATCAAATATTCTGATTCTAGTTTAAAATAAGAATTAACCAGTTCATAACTGTGTTAACACAAGCTTGCAGAAACACTAAAGAAATATATGTTTTAGACACTCCCCCTTGTTCTCCCCCTAAGCGAACATTAAAATCACTCGGAATATACTTTAAACTGTTAGAAAAATATTCGTTCAAATTTCCAATACAGAACGTCAAAATTTTCGAAATTTTTAAAAAAAAATACAAGAAAAAAGAGAGGTGCAAATTATGAAACCATAAGAATTGATATAAAGTTAGGTTGATGATAATTTATCTTACTCTGATCCCTAAAAATGTACGACTAGACCACAAAGTGTCGACTTGTTAACAAGTTTAACCGATCATATTGCCAACTAGTTCATCCCACGAATGACCAATTTTTATAAATGAAAACTTTCTTAAACCAAAGCAACACGACATGTCACTTTCTGAACCAACTTTCATGTTATTAACTAAAACCATAACAGAGTATGGAAAAAAATTATCCTAGATAGCGTATAATTTATATAATTCCGTACAGAAGATAACTAGTAAATTAGATGTCACACCTAGCATATACGCACACATCTGAGTCACACAGAATTTAGGAGAACTCACAGTAGTCATCAACTATCACTGGTTGATCAATTCAAAAGGTTTCACAAAAAACTCCATACAACAAGAACACTCAATCACGCCAATTTTGAAACAAGTATCATACAGTAAACGGTTACAATTGAACAGACAAAATCACTCCGAATCCCAGTTCAATCCTAACCAACAGCTTAGCTCACGCACCGATCGGAACAGGCATTTTTAACCTTGAATTTTCCGTTCCCCCAAAAAAGGAAAAAAATGATAAAAATGGAAAACAAAAGGGAAAATCGCGTTCTGCGAACTAGAAAACGGTGCGTTTTGGATGAAACAGGGAAAGGAGGCGTACCCAGGGTCATGATTGAGCATGTCACAGATCTCGATGTTCATGGCCCAATCGGGCCCTATGAGCATGTCGCTCGTGGCGCGCTCGACCATGGAATTCACCATCTCCGGTCGCCGACAAAGACGATTCGAAACCAAAACAAGATCAGCGATTCTCCGATGACCATAAACCGAACCACCGGCGGGATCGGAGAATGATTCCGGTCTCTCTCTCTCTCTTTCTTTCTCTCTCTAAAGAAAACTAAGATTGCGAGTTTAGTGGATTCCGTTGAGGAAAGGTTTGGTTGGGGTCAGAATTGGAACTTTGAAGGGAGCAATATAACATTGCTCTTACGAGAACTTGCCACGTGTCCGCTGAGATGCGATTCGCCCCTGATGCCGTTGCTTTTGCCGACCACTTTTTGAATCAACGATTCGCACCTGAAGTTGCATAGGCCAGCCTAGCATACCGACCTTCCCTAAAATATTAGCACCAAAATAAATTACGAAATAATAGAGTGTTAGCTGATTAAACAACTTTATTATCTAATTATAAACTAATTATCTCATTATAAATAATTATATATTAGAAGCACAGAGTTTTATGATTATTTAAGATTTAAATATATTTTTAATTCATTAAATTTTTTATTTTTGTAGCGTTATGCGTCGAGTCCGATGGTACAAGATATGTATGTTGATTGGAGATCGTCAGAGTAAGCTTGCCTTTTAGTCTCATTGACTTATGTCTAGGGAGCTGTAACATCAATATTGCGTATAAACAGATCGCCTACTAGTATTCATATTTAAGGACATTAATGTTTGTACCGTCTGAGACTTGGCCAGCTATTTGGCCGAGTTGGCCCACCTAGTTAGGCGACCTAGTAACAAATTAATGCAGTATAACCCCAAAAGTCTTGTTTTGGGTTGATTTACGACCAACCAAACTCCGCAACGCGACGAATTGGGCTCCAATCCAATTCGCAGTTCACCCAAAAAAAGGGGGTAGGAAAAATCCAAAGAGGCTCCGATAAAAACACAGTCATAATATTCAATGAATGAAATCCAGTGAAACAATATTTCCTGGTTACATAACATAAATGCTTTGTGTAATGTCCCCGATTATATCACATAAATAGCCTAATTTACTTGCTCAATTATATCACATAAATGCTCATAATTTACTTGCTCAATATCTTCGATTATATCACATAAATGCTCCTATTTTACTTGTTCGATATCTCTTATTATATTACAAAATACTTTGATTTATACACATGATATTTAGATTTTATGAAAGGATACTCTAATATGTCACATTAAAACCTAGAGAAACCAGGGTAAAAGATCCAAGTCCATAAAGGCTTATAAATACATGACCACTCAGAGGGAGTACTCTTAACTCGAATTTTGGCTCTATATTCACTACATACACAGAATTTTATGTTCTTACTGACTTGAGCGTGAGAGTGTCTTGTGTAGGAGGAGCCCCCCTCATTCCTTAAAGGTTGAATCACTAAAGCTTGAAGGGAGACTATTGAGCTCATCCAAATTCCGACCGACCTTGAGCCGTCGAGAACATTTGATGCCCACCATGGGGAACGGTGAAACTATTCCCACAACCACTCTAACTGTGAAAAATATGAGAACTAGAGTCATGAGGACCAGACAGACGCTCACACCCGAAAACGGAGAAACGTTCACACTACAACAAGTGGTGGAGACAATGTGGGCCCTACAACAGGAGAATGAAGAGTCAAGGAGACAAGCTCAGGAATTTCGAGCAAACCAGGAACGACTCCAAGAAAAATCTTATATTGAACAGCAGAGGCTGGGAGACGATGTCGATGCCTCAAGGCGACTGATGGAGGACACGATCAGGGCAAACGAGGAGTTGCAGAGGGTGAATGAGGAGTTTCCGAAGACAGCACAGGCGAGGACTTACCCACCCACCCGAAAAGGGATGGCGATTGGACCCCCGACCTTTCCTTCAAGCCATAATGGAGGAACCTATTCCTCCACACTTCATAATGCCGAAAATGCCCCCTTTCTCAAGAATCGAAGACCCTGAGACCCACCTCAAGACATTCCAAGCTCAGATGTTGTTAATGGGAGGTTCAGACGTAGTTAAACGCAAGATGCTGCAAGCCACCTTCACAAGATGTCTTTGAAGTGGTTTAGTGGAATATCGAATGGGACAATTGACTCATTCCAAAAGTTCTAGCAACTATTTGAAGAACAATTTGCGGCCAACATCGTGAGACTACCACGAATGGCCGACCTCTTCGACATAAGGCAGAAGGAGGGCGAACCGCTGAAGGAATACCTCAACCGCTTCTATGAGGTGTCGGTATGCGTTCTAAACCTATGGGTCAAAATTTTGGTGGATGCGTTCGTAAAGGGGTTATGGGAAAATCCCTTCAGCGGTTATCTCATCAAGGAGAGAGCCATGTCAATGACGGAGGGTTGAGAATGAGCCTCCGTCCACATAGCAAATGGTGATGCTATCCGGCGAAAAAAGTCAAATGAGCGTCACGGGGAGGGAAGCTACAAGGAGCGTGCTTGGGAAGTCTAGCCCGTGTCGACCGAAATGACGATCAACAAGAGGTTGGACAGAAGGTATGTACCCTACATAACTCGAAAAGAAAACGAAGGAGGCAACGTGCCTTAGTTGCTCCCTCCACCACTAGTGACGACCTTTACTGTGTCATTTGGACGCATACTAGAAGACCCCAACATATTCGCTGAAGTTCCCCAAAAAGATAGATCGCATCTTGGGCCTTCACTGATCCGCTTGGTGTGCATTCCACCAGGCACGAGGACATGACACTGAGAGCACTACCCTATATAAGGGAAAGAAAACAACTCACAATACACACAACAGGAAGTACTCTCAACTCTTATTTTACACCATACTCTTTATATTTTATGTTTTTATTGACTTGAGCGTCGGAGTATCTTCTGCAGGTAGAGCCCCTTCGGAGTTTAACCAACCTCAACTACATGTCCTATTAAGAGACATCCCTCTTGACTAGAACATCTTTCAAAGTTAAAAATTATCTTTAGAGTTTCTTTACAGTAATTTAATATATATATATATATATGTTCTATCCTAAGTATCCTTATAATTGGAGGTTATTGATAATTTATTTTGATATTACATTTTTTTATCCAATATCCTATCATATTTTTTTAATAATCATTTCGACCAAAATTTAAAGAGTTGTTGGAAGAAAATTTATCCATAAATTTTAAGAAAATAAAATACAATAAACAAAGTCCACTTTTTAATGGCTATAATTATATTACGAATGAGTAAGAAATAAGATTTTACACGAATTAATAAAAAAGGATTTTGCAAATTAATTTATGAATAGTTGATTTTATTTATATGTTGTCCTCTATATGATGAAGAAGAGTAATAGTACATTATTGAATAGTTTGTTTGGATTTAAAGGAATAGTTTAGTATGATTGAGGATGAGATCGTCTTAAGGTCGAACTATAAAATTGCTTGTATTATAATAGTATAAGACTCAGCCGGAAGTGGTTGTCGCAATTTTTGGGATGCTATTTTATATGGCCTAATCTTTTATCTTTCATTCTGAATTTATGCTAAGTCGTTTTTCAGTACCTAGGTTTTTGGGAATGTTTTTTGTTCAATGCTAGCCTTCTATAAATATTGAAAGGTACGCTTACATAGATTCAGATCACATATAAGGCATATAATACTAATATTTAATCACTGGAATATTCGAGTTTTTAAGCTTAAATCTTTTCAAGATTATTGACGCCCACGGTGGAATAAGGTAAAATTTTTCCTACACACTTGATACTCAACCCTTCTCTCCAAAAAATTTAGACGAATATGTTCTCCACCATTATATTATGCCCAAAATTAACTACTTTACAGGCATAACAAACCCCGAGGAACATTTACAAATCTTATAAGCCCAAATGGTGATTTTTTGGAGGATCTAATGCAATAAAGTGCAAAGTGTTTGCGGAAACACTTGCAGGAGTTGCTTAACAATGGTTCAACAACATTCAGGAATGTTCACCGATAGCAAATTAGCAAGTACTATAACAATAAAGTACATTATAGTAAAAACACCTTCATCCTACAACCTCCTACTTAGTCGACCTTCCTTAAACAAGTTAGAAGTCATTATCTTGACACTACTCTTGATCTGAGTTGATTTTTAGATGTTTTTATTTTGGTGACACTTTACTTTAATCTCCTATCTTTCATTTTGATTTTTAGATGGAAAGATTGTAACTCTAAAAGTCAGTCATAAAACAACTAGGAAATGCTACAAAAATAGCATGCTCTATCGGCAGACAATTTATGTGATTTCCATTTCGCTCGGTGTTTCTCTTGAATTGGATCCCATATTGATTTATGAAGAGCGATGTCCTCAACCAGTATGAGATGTTAAAGAGATAAGTGTAGGGGAAATCAGAAAAATAAAGATTGGACAAACCTTGCTCACTCAGTTGGAGGAAGATTTGTTAACCTTGATAAAGGCCAATTTGCATGTATTTGCCTAGACAATTGTAAAGATGACAAGCATCAACCTTGACTTCCTTTCTCGTTGTTTGGTCGTGGATCCAAAAGCTAAACATGTGGCTTAGACGTAGAAAAATCGGCTAAGAGAAAAGGGAAGCAGTAAAAGAAGAGAGCAACAAATTGTTGAAAGTCGATCATATATGAGAAAACCAGTATCCAAAATGATTGGCGAACATGGTAATGGTTGGAAAGCGAACGACAAATGGCAAGTGTGTGTTGATTTTACTAATTTGAACAATGCTTGTCCAAATGATTCATATCCCCTTTCAAACATCAATGCATTCGTAAATAACACATTTGGATGTGAACTTCTCAGTTTCATGGATGCATATTCGGATTATAACCAAATTTGAATGCATTTATTGCGCAGAGAGAAAACAACCTTTATCGGAGAAGGAGCTAATTATTGCTATAATGTAATTCCTTTCAACTTGAAAAATGCAAAAGTCACCTATCAAAGGTTAATTGACATGATTCTTCACCCTATGTTGGGAAGAAATGTGGAATCTTAGGTAGATGATATTATTCTAACGTCTACCTCCATGTCCAATCATAAAACAAACCTTGAAGAATTGTTTTAAACTATTTCCCATTATCAAGTGAAACTTAACCCAGAAAAATGTGTTTTGGGGGTAAAAGTAGGAAAATTCGAGAGTTACACAGTAGTGATCGGAATGGACATGCCTCTAACACAGGTCTTTCACAACCAAATGTCGGAGGGTGACTGACGAAGTGGGCTATCTAGGTGTCTGAGTATGACTTAAAGTACGAACCAAGAGGCCCATAAAAGCACAAGTTTTTGCCCCTTCATTGTTGAGTTGACACCACCCCAACAAAACTTGAATTCGTGGGTAAAGGGTTGGATCTTGTCTATTGATGGATCATCAAATCTAAAGGGAAGTGGAGTGGGGATTATTCTCGAAGGATCAAATCAGGTAATGGTCAAACAATCTTTGTGTTTCTCATTCAAAGCTAGTAAGAATGAAGCAAAATATGAGGCATTAATCGGCGAGAAGTTATTAGCAAAAGAGATGGGAGCAAATGGGCTCACTTCCAAGAGCAATTTGCAATTAATCACAAGACAAGTATCAAGAGAATTCCATGCTCGGGACCCCTACCTTGCCAAGTAGCTAAGGTATGTGCATTCGTTAGCCGAAGATTTTCAGTTTTTTGAATTGTTGTTTGTTCCTGGGGATCAGGATGCTCGGGCATATCTCCTGTCTAGATTAGACAATACCAAAGGCTCATGTGGTCATCGATTTATCATACAAAAAACTATGCATTGCCCAAGAGTGACCATGGGAGATGATTCATGAACTTAACAAGTGTTGTCCCTACAAAGTCCAAAGAAAGACACGTGGATGACCCCTATTGTACGACTCTTAATTGACGGAATAAAGCCTTTGGGTCCACAAGAAGCCAAGCAATTACGAAGAAGTGCTTCTAGGTTTACAATGATATATGGTATCTTTCTCGCCATGGGTACTCCCAACCTCTATTATGGTGTCTTAACAATGAAGAAGTCGAGCGAGTTTTAACCGAACTACATGAAGGTGTGTGTGGAAGCCATGTTGGGGGACAAGCCCTGGGATACCGAGTTATCAGAGCCAATTATTATTGGCCTACTCTAAGACAAGACTATATGGATTATACAAAAAGATGTGATAAGTGTCAAAGACATGCGAATTGGCAATTGAATCCCTTAAAGAATATTCATTTTATAACCACAACTTGGTCGTTTAACACTTGGGGAGTAGACATAATTAAACCGTTTCCTAAAAATGTTTGGCAACTAAAGTACTTGGTGGTGGCAGTCGAATACTTCACCAAATGGATTGGAGTTGAGTCTTTGGTTGTTATCTTCCCATCAAAGGTACAACACTTCATATGGAGAAACATTGTGGTCGATTTGGAGTTCCAGAGGTGTTAATATAAGATAATGGTACCCAATTTTCAAGCAATAATGAGAGGGAGATTTGTGAACAATTTAATATTTAACATATTTTTTCTTCTCTTGAATAACACCCTTAGACTAATGGAAAGGTGGAAGCTTCCAACAAAGTCATACTCTGACGAATAAAAAGACAAATACATTTGGCTAAGGGAAATTGGCCAAATGAAGTACCTCGAGTACTATGGTCCCATCACACCACACTTCAATCTACAGCTCACGAGACACCATTCAGCCTAGTCTACATGATAGATGTTGTGCTACCAACAAAAATTTATGAACCTTCTCATAGAGTTCAGCAGTTGATGTAAGCTAAGCTTGAGGTTGAATGAATGATTGGAGTGGCAGCGGAATTGAGTTGGAAAAATACACCAAATATGAGAGAAAATGTGAGTTTTTAGATGGAATTGGAGGTGCAATGAAGGGAAAGAGGTGTGGCCAACTTTCCTTAGGTTTACTTCTCCAATTAGGCTCTATAGCAAGGGAGATTTGGGAGAGAATAAGGTTTCAAATATGAACTCTTCATTCAATAATGGCAAATCCGAATACATAAGCTTTGTTTAAGGTATTTATAGATGAGGGCAACTTGCTCCTTAAGCTACCATAACCCTAGTTAAGTAGACTTAACTATGGTGAGTTGTGGTGACTTAAGGAGGTCGTGTATGTTCCCTTTTAGATGCTCTGGGGACCCTTACTTGTATGACAAGTTAGGGTTTCTAGAGTGTCTTTGTTTCATCTACAAAATACTCTTGAAAAGAAATATAAATATAACTCATATTCATGTTTATTCTAGTATTTATATAGACAATTCTTCTGTCTTTTATTCTTATGTATGGTGGTTTGGATGGTCCTCCACCAGGCTCCCTCCTTCAAAAGGATTTGTCCTCTGATCCAGTGAAAGTGTTACCTTATTTGTAATGAGTGAAGTAAAGATCTGCTTGGTTCGTGGATCGACTTGAAAAAGATAGTAAAAATAAGTAGAATGTAAGAGAATAAAGGTTGATTGTTATGTAAACATAAAATAAACAAAGTAGGTTGACTGGTAGCTTTATGTAAACATAAAATAAACAAAGTAGGTGAGACAAGCATGCAAAATATTTTGTGACGAGGTAAAGTGGGTATATGATTTATTTTGTGTTTGAAGATTAAGGTTTTCTTGATCAAGTTCTGTTTTTAGTGTACTAGTATTCTCTTGAACCTGTTTAGTTTCAAGAGAATATAGAAAAAAAAAAATACTTGTCTTTGCCATGGTCAAAAATTACCTTATAAAAACAATAAAAAAATAACTTTAAAGAAATATGGATGACACAAGGAAGAAGAAAAATGGAAAACAGGACCTTTGTTTCAAGGTCAATGTACCCCTTACTTGATAGGTTGACAAAATAGATCCAATGAGTATTATTATTGTTATTTTGAGTTTTTATTGTTTGTACCTCATGAAGTTGTCGAAACTTTTGATCTTTGTGTTTTATTATAAGCAAATCTTCACTAGATGTTTGAACAAAGTCTGGTTGAACTCCAAACAAAATATTATATTTATTGAATTCGTTATAAAACTATTATATATATATATATATATATATTTCTGGATTTGAGATTAATTTTTGGATTATGTAATCTAGAATATTTTTTTTTTAAATTACTTTGGGATTCTATAAATCCAGAGAACACTTTTAGATATGAAAATATCTTATGGATTATATAATTCAAAATATAAAAAATGTGGAATTTTAAAGGTATTTTCACATAAGTATGGGTGTCTGAAAAATGTGGGGAGGTGCAGGAAGAAGCAGCCACGTTTTTTCTTTGCAGTACAAGGCTGCTGTTTGGCCCAAAATATCACTTATTTAGGTGATTTCACACTTGAATAATAAAAGAAGATTTTTTTTACCCTAGTAACCTTAATTAACTCAGACTCTCTCTTAGTATAGCTGTAGCAAAACCTATCATTGTCCTTATATGGCACCCCACTTATTATGTTTTTTTTTTCTTCATTAACACAGCCGGCATATTTATAAACCACATAGAATTAATTACCAATTTAATTAATTTGTGAAATCTGAATTACGAAAGTAATGAACATTGTGATAGGGACTTGCCTCAATGAACTATTTTTAAATACATAAAAAGTTGTAAACCAATTAATCTCTGAGATTGATTACAGTCTTTCGATAAAAAAATAATTAAATATATAATTTGATAATAATAGTTTGATAGTGAGGTGATATTTATATTTATAAGAAAAACGTTATTATGCTTGCAAAAAAAAAACTACACGCAAGGTGGCCCACCACAAGTGTTGGCAGTACACTGATATTATTAGTATGGCTGTTTTCCAGCACCATATCATTTAATAGATACACCAAACATGAAATTTTAAATCCAATATCTTTGTCTTTGTCTTTGGATGTGGAAATTCAGAAATTGTTGTTATATACTTTTAAGTTTAGATATTTGGAAGATTATTTCTGGGTTTCATTTAAGTTTCCACATCATCATATCTAGAAGTGAGTTATGCGTTTTGGATTTTCATGTTTGAAATGATGTGATGTAAATAGTATTGAAGATTGGGATCCGAAACTCATTTATGTTTGCTTATGGATCTTGACATAAAAAATGACATTTATATTGTCCAGATAAACTTCTGGATGACCAAATCTAAGGGTGTGTTTAGATTGGAGAGGAGATTTGAGGGAGTGGATTTGAAGTTATTTGAGAGAAAAGTGAAGTTGTTTGGATTGAAGTATATTAGAATAGATTTGTAAGAAAAATTTATTGAATTTTGTGAATGATGTGATTGTTGTGTGAAATTTTTTAATTTTTTTAAAATATGTAAAATACAAGTTTACAAATTTGATAAATAATAAATTTTAAAAAAATTATAAAATAATTTAATATAAAAGAATTTAGAAATATATTTTAGAATTTAAATAAATTTAAATAAAAAATAATATTAAATTTAATAAAAATGCATATTAATAATTAAAATTAATATTTTATTTATTATTTATTTTATTATAATATAGAAATTAATATTAATAATTAATAAAAAAATTATAAATGTAATATATATATTAAAATATAATTTACATGGATGTAATTTATTAATTTTTTAAAACAAAAATAATGTTAATTCAACTTTTCTCGCAAATTTCTTTACGAACGAAGAGAAAATTTTAAACCAAAGAATTGCCTTTTTTCGTATTTTGATGCTTTTGTTTTTTCTTTTTTTCAATTTTTCCAGCAATTCAACTTTCTCTGCCATTCTGCGTCTGGAAACAAAGAAACCTTAAAAGTTTCGGATTTATATATTTAGAAGTTTGTAATCTGGAAACAAAGAAACCTTAAAAGTGACATTAGTTCGGATTTATATATTTAGAAGTTTGTATGAAAAAATCTTAAAACAAAACAAACATTTTAGTTAACTGTGTTGGGTATAAATTTCATCAGGTGTAGAGAGAATTTGCCTATGAGTGTCTTCAAATGAATGAGGGGCATCAAGTTGCGATAGTCACTTGTGGTCCATGGCAGACAACCTTCATAAGTTCAACTGGTCAACTCTTTACACTTGGTGATGGAATAAATGCATTACTGTTTTGTCAACTAATCAGAAGTCAAGGTATCCAAAAATATTTATTTCAATTTTATGCCTCAAACCTTGAAAGGAAGATTTCTAACAATAAGCTCTCATTCCTGAGTCTTACAATAAAAATTGTTAAGAAACAAATATCTAATTCAAGATCATACACAGTAAACAGGGAAGTTAACTTCGCCTACAAATAATTAAAAATCACATAATAAAAGCACACAATAAAGCATAAACACTGTGAAGTACCTAATAGATTATTAGATGAATCTGACAATGTAGAAAGGTGTTGGTAAAGTAGCAGCCATTGATGTGGACAAGAGGAATGACACTTTTAAGTGAGAGTTGCAGTGAAAGAAAGAAGAAGTAGTGAGGAAGATGAAGTTAAACACTAAGAAAGACGAAAAGAAGCAGTGGAGTATTTTATTCGAACCGTACCTTGTCATAGTCTCATTTATTGCTTTACTAGTACTTGACCCCTGCAATGCACGATTATTTTTCTAAAATTTCATATTTAAATTATAATATTAAATAAATAAAAGAAAAATTAATTTATATATTACAGTAAAAATATATTTATAAATAAATAATTAAAACTATATAATTGTAATATATTTTATAACTAAATTATCTAAAAGTTTAAAACTGTGACTTTACATTATAAGTTTTCTAAAGATTTAAAAATTTATTTTTAAAATTCACTAAAATAATCTTGAATAATAAGAATTTCAACAACTAATCTTGAATAATAAGTATTTCAACAGTATTTGCATATTTTTTTATAATTGATGGTAGTTGGTTTATATAATTCTTAGTTTTTTTTGTTACTATCTCATATTTTAAAAAACTTGACTTATTTTGTTTTAGCTTTTGATGTACATATATTTTATGTGTAGTTTTAATTTTAGTTATAATTGTTAATATTTAATTTTCATAATTTTGAAATATTTTAAATAAAGTTTTTCTTTTTAAAATGCATCTAATAATTAGTTTATTGTAAAAGTGAGAAGTGATAAAGTTAATTTCTCCTCGCAATATATCTTTGCAATCTTTGATACCATCGCAACCAAGAACACACGTGGTTTTAAAGCCCACATATTATTTAGGATATATAAAGCAGTGATAAACACCAGTTGTTACCAAGCTAGGTAACAATGGCTTGTGACCTGAGTTGAAGTAGTAAGGTAATGGAAGAAACAATGATAATGCTTTATTTAGTGTTTCTTCTCCTTAGATATAATAGACATAAGTGTGGTTGAATTGTGATTCCTTGCTAGGACTACCGTCAACGACCATTAAGCCTGTGTTGGAGAGTAGTGTGTCTACGGTGGAAGAGAAGTCAGGAGGATTATTAGAGATGATGGAAAATGGGGTTGAAGATTATTTCAGACGACAAGTTTTAGGGAAATTTTGAAACCCATTGTATTTAGTGGAGATTTTGAAACCCATGGTATTTTATGAAGTTTTTTAAACCCATAGTAGTTTACGGAGTTTTTTTAAACCTATAGTATTTTACGAAGGTTTTTAAACTCATGGTATTTAACAGAGGTTTTTAAACCCATGACATTTTACGAAGGTTTTGAATGAAACCCATGGTATTTTACGGGGGCTTTTAAACTCATGGTATGTAACAGGGGTTCTGAAAGACTTTTCTTGAGTTTTAAAAAACCCCGAGGAACACCTTTCCCATGGATGGTTTAGCGGGAGAAACTACAACCCGTGATAAATGACTTAATAGAGGTTTTAACTATGGATAATGTAAAAATAAATTCCCGTTAAAACCATTTTTTCTTATAGTGAAACAAATTAACTAAAGTAGAACAAAATAGAAGAACTCAATTCATTTTCCTCTTTCGTCAATGACAATGCCGAAATCCTTGAGTGGGTACGGAGTAAAAAAATTAAGAAAAAGTGATGAAAATACCTACAAATTCCACTTTTGAAATGTACCGAGAGTGAGAGACAAGAGAGACCGAGAGATAGAGACGAGGGCAAGAAAATAGCAATAGAAACGAGACAAGAGAGATCAAGAGACTGATAGTAATGAGAGATGGGTGCAAAACAACTATTCTAAGAGAGACAAGGGCATAGTTGCGATTCTGAGAGAGAGGAGAGAGAAAAGAATGAGAGTGAGAGATGAACGAGAATTGTACAAGAGCAAACTTTACAATTTTTTTTTTATCCTTATGGTAGTATGCAAATACATTGATTAACTTTAAGTTATAAATTTAGCCCACACCTTTTTATATGGGTTGCTTATTGATAAATCATAGACATCATTTAAAACTTGTTACTTAAAGCATCCACAAATTATTATTCATGGCCTATAGTGTTCATAAGTTACAATCATGAAAATGTTTTCTTTTCATTTTTTAAGTTGAGAAAATGCCATTTTTTTATGATTTAGCCAACATTTTTTTAGCGTAGTTTATTCATTTTGAGAGACATCTCAAAACTGTGGGTTAGACATCCATAATTTAATTAAAGGCAATGGAAAATAAATATGGTTTAGAATGTCCTCACTTTAAAAGATATGGACTTAAAATGTGACTTAAAATATGCACGATTTAAAAAGTGTTGTCTAAAGTACTCACATTTTATTATACATTGCATATAAACAAATATGCAACATTTTTGCTATATGCTTTTATGTGAAGGTAAATATAACTTAGTTTTTAGCCAACACTTAAAAACACTTGCATATTCCTATTTTAGGCAATTGTTTTTTAACCGTTGACATGTGAGTGCGACCTAAAGTAAAAAATGGTGTAGTGAGTTTTGATTCTAGTCATGGAGGAGAAGCTTCACCAGTTTATTAGAAATGACGTTTGGACGTTGGTACCTCCTCCATTTGACCAAAGTGTGATTAGGACTAGATGGGTCTTCAGGAACAATTTTGATGAAGATGGCAATGTGGTAAGATACAAAGCTAGATTGGTAGCATAAGGCTACAATCATTAGGAAGGTATTGATTTCACCAAAGCCTTTACACCATTTGTGCATCTTGAGGTAATAAGAATTTTATTAGTTGTTGTAACTTTAAAAAATATAAAGCTTTTTCAACTGAATGTTAAAAGTATTTTTTTTGGCTTAATTACCTTCTTGGTTCCTACAATAAGGGTCAATAGTAACTTTGGTGTACAAATTTTTAAAAAATTCACTTTGGTCCTAATATGATTTTTTAAAAATGATGCAATTTGGTCCTTTATGTTAAATTGGCTTAAACAACATTAAGTTGTGATTGTGGCACACAAAGTGACACACTTATGAACACATGGAATCCACATGTAATCTGAATTACATTCCAACACATCTCTCTTAGTTAAAGTCTAATTCATTTCAAACGTTTATAATTTATGAAGACATAATTCTTTTTGAATTAATATTACCAGTAAGTTTTGATATAAAAGGTCTTCAAATAGAGATTATGATATTAAATTAAATTGATTCTATCCAATGCTAATTGAAATATTTACAACACTAAAGACGCGTAGAAAGATCAAATCAAAAGTTTCCTTATAGAGTGTTTAACAGTAAAACGATGGTGCTACAATACGAATTCAAGCAAATTTCAAGTATAGAAGATTCAAGCTTCAACATTCGAATATATACAAATACAAAAAGTTTTCAAAGGCCAACAATATCATATAATTATTCGAGACGCACAAGAAATCATCAAAGTAAAAGTGTTCTTATAAAGCGTCTAATGGAAAAACGAAGATACTATATTGCAAAATTTATGCAGTCTTAGTGTATTGAAGATTCAAGAGTCAACATTCCAAAATACCCGAGTATTGAAAGATTTTAAAGATCAACATCAACATAAAACTGCACAAGATACGCAAAAGATATTTGTAGAGCGTCTAGTTCCAAAGTGATGAAGTGTAGAGCGAGATTTGTGTTGTCTTTAAAGTCTTACATTTAACAAGTGTCAACAATCGTTATTCTTGAAGACTATATAAAGGACTCAAGCTGAAGGAGACATAAGAGGAGAAGAAAAAGGAAGAAAGAAAATCAATTATGATAAGCCACAAGATTCAAGTTGTGAGCTAAACAATGTAAATTCTTTACTTTGTGAAGTATACCTAGTGAGCTTTCATTGTTCGCTCTTTGAAAGTGTTTTTCTCATATCTTAAGAGGTCTTAGCCTTAGGTAGAGATTAAGACTAATGTACCTGGAGAGGTGAGAATACTTGTTGTACTTGGAGAGGTGAGAATACCTGGTGTACCTAGAGAGGTTAGAGTACTTGGTGTACTTGGAGAGGTTAGAATACTTGTTCCTAGAGACACTACAAAAAATTGTGTATGTAGTGGCAATTTTAATATGGCGGTTATTAAAAATCGCCACAATTATATGTATAATACGACAACTTAATAACCGCCACAATTCTTCTTCAAAACGTGTCATTTTGAATCGCCACAATTCTCATTCGAAATATATGCTCTCCCGCTTTTTCATTCCCTTCATACCATTCCTCTTTCCTCAAAATTTTTTTTTTTTTCAAAACCTCACTTTGACCCTTTGGAAAGCTCACACTTTGGAACCTCACATAGAACCTCTCACTCTTGGCAAACCCTTTTCACTCTTTCACTATCAAGAAACCCTCTTCATTCTCCACAAACCCTCTTCTTCACTATTTCACTCTCGACAAACCCTTCACTATTTCACTCTTCGCAAACCCTCTCACCCTTCACACAGAACCCTCTCACCGCAAACTCTCCTTCACACAGACCCTCACTATCCACAACCCTCTCACCCTTCACATAGAACCCTCTCACCGCAAACCTATGAGGCTCAGACACTTCTTCTTAAATGGCGTATCCGTGTCGAACACATGTATCCATGTCGACACTCGTATGACACTCATATGATACTTATCAGTGGTGTTCAATTCAAAAAAATATTTGTTGGATTTTTGAAAATTTTAACACGGTTCTAACACAATTTTAAAAGATATAAATACAATAACTTTCTAAAAACTCAAATCTATTGTATAAATTTTTATTATGATTATAAAAATAAGAACAAATCAGTCATGAAAAATATCTTCCTGCTCCCAAAAGAATTTGGAACATACTTTTGCACATAAATATTTATTTTCAATTTATATAATTCAAAATTATATAATATATAGATCCGTGTCCTATATCCTACATTTTAGAGATTATACGTATCTCTGTGTCCGTATTCGTGTCGTGTCAGTGTCCGTATCCTTATCTATGCTACATAGCCGCAAACTCTCCTTCACACACACCCTCACTATCCACAACCCTCTCACTCTCATGCAAACACTCTCACCTTCACATATAACCCTTTCATTACCGCAAACTCTCCTTCACACAAAACCTAACACTTCTCATTGTCATTGTTGGTTGTGTCTGCCATTGCCACCGGTTTGAAGGATGAAGGATACCCTCCTCACAATGATTTCTGTCGTTTGTCGTCACAACAAATACAATTTTAGTGATTCTTGGTTTAGTTTCAGAATTGGATTCTCAAAATTGGAGGTACATGCTGTTTGGTATGGTTGTGCATTTCCATTGTTTATGAAAACTTCACTAATTCTAATGTCACAATCTGTCTTGTTTTTATCAATTTTGAAATCCCACACGAATTCTAATGTCACAATCTGTCTTGTTTTTATCAATTTTGAAATCCCACATAATAAAGCTGAATTTAAAATTCCTTTGTTTTTATGAGAAAACATACACCATTAAATTCTTTGATGGCTAATATATACTGTCACCAAATCTTCATCTTCGTCCATTATATATATATATATATATATATATATATATATATATTTATATATATATATATATATATATATATATTTAAAAAGAGTAATATGTATGTTTTATTTTGTGTATTTGACTCAACCCCAAGATAAAAAAACATGTTTCTTAAACTTATAGAAAGTACAGAATAAATATATTAATCCTTAGCAATCAACACAATTTTTAAAAATTGAATTTAGTAGCTTCTAGAAAATATGTCATTTTCTGAAAAATTTGTTCAAAGCAGAAGTAAGATTTTATTCTTAAAATTAAAAGAACTTGAAAATGCTCATGAGTTTGAGTTCTTCTGAAAAGTTAATGTTTCCTGCAAGTAATTACGAAAGCAAGACTACGTAACCTTTGAAAAAAATTTAAAACTCAAATTAGATTAGACTATTCAAATAAATAGTAAAGTGATGAATATTTTTGAATATTATAAAACAGCAAAAGAAAAACACTATGAGAACAAGTTAAACACGCCAAGAATATAGGGATTAACCCTAAACCCTAAAAATTGAAATTAGTAGCTTATCGAAAATATGTCATTTTCTGAAAAAATTGTTCAAAGCAGAAGATTTTATTCTTAAAATTAAAAGAACTTGGAAATGCTCAATGAGTTTGAGTTCTTCTGAAAAGTTAATGTTTTCTGCAAGTAACTACGAAAGCAAGATTACCTAACCTTTGAAAATAAATTTAAAACTCAAATTAGATTCGACTATTCAAATAAATAGTAAAGTGATGAATATTTTTGAATATTATAAAACAGCAAAAGAAAAACACTATGAAAAAAAGTTAAACACGCCTAGCATATATATAGGGATAGTATATATGTCCCAGGAAAATGTTGGGCAGAAATTGTTTAGCTTATTAAAATCATTACTTGAACTTGGAAACTCTTTCTACTATTAGTCTTTCTTTTGGGTTCTCATCTCATTCCAGCTCATAACACACTTTAAGGTGCTTCTAACTGTGTTTAAATCACAAGAACTAAAAATATGGGTTAAAAGTCATTTATCTTATAAAAATCATACCTTGAAAGTTCCTTTTTCCCTTGAATCCTGCTTTTGAGTTCTCACAACACATAGAACTAAGATTATAGATGATAATACCTTTTTAAGGTGCTTCAAATGGTTCTATACTCACAATACATTAAGCTATCACATTCCTAATTGAGCCACAAAACCAACAACCATGAAAACATCACAACAACCTTTAATTTGCATGTGGCTTATTCATTTAGGCTCAAATAATTAGAGGTGAAACCTTGAGTAAACATTTTTGGTTTATTTGACAAAAGCTCTCTTGTGTCTTATTGTATCTTATTGTGTTGGACACAATGATATAAACTTCAATGATATTTCCTTTTTTAAGTTGATATTTTTTACACGAAAATTTGTTTTTTACTATTTCAGTTATTAGGAACTTGAATATGAATTTGTTCATAAGCTCCATTTTGAAAGAATAAATTGTAAGATCCCATTCTTTAGTTTTGTTTACACAAGAAGCTAATTGAAAAATAATTTATTTACAAGAATTTAACTGTCATGTAACAAACAAGTGTTGTTCTAGTTCTAACCATTATTTTGACATCATTATTTGTACTGTTAGAATCGAGAGGTATAACCGAAAGAATATACCGAGAGGTTATGCCGAAAACTATATATATAAAGGACAAAATAAACATACATATAATTACTGTAGCAAGCCCAAATCAATAAAAGTCCAAATTAACAGGTGTGTTTAAAATAATAAAGTGGTGCAGAAAGAAAGACCCAAATAAAGTATAAGCCCAATAAGAAAACCTTATAAATAAAGGATCAACCCAAGAGGTAAGTAAGAGTGAATTTTATCTGATGAATGTAAAACTACTTCTGACTTAAACATAACATCAGAGCGCCTTACAGGTACACATACCCATCTGTGAGAGGAGAAGCCGAAAGCCCAACCTGGAGAGCAATGCCTGAGAGGAGAAGCCGAAAGCCCAAACTCGAAAGCCCAATTCGAGAGATCAACTAGTAAAGTTTGTGTCATCAACTTAATTAAGTGTCTTTGGTCCTCTTTGTAAGAACATTATTTATTTCTACTTTAATTAATGAGAAAATGATATAGTAATAAATTGGTGGATATTAGTATAAATGTTTGTAATCATTACCAAGCTGAAATTGGCTTGTAATTTGAAGCCACTGGTGTTTGTTAAATTTTTTTGGCACTACCAGCTTATTCAATATTTTGTTTGGACAGTTAGATAATTTGAATCAACCCAATTACAAATGAAAATAAATTATAGCTAAGAAAGACATCTTATTGATTTGTGTTTTTCTTCTTGTTTGATTGGTGAAGTAATCTAATAATAACGTCTAACTTTAATGTGTTTAATGGAAGTAGTGTCTGATGGAAGTCGTTTATCTTTTGTACCACAAACATATGTTCATAACCATTATTATAAATGATTGTTTTGTTCAGTTATTTAAGTTTGCTATTATTTTATCATGTAACTAGTTTATGTATACTCGAGCTTATCTAACTTAATGAAGAGTTAAAGTGATATATATATATGTAATTCGTATTGATCATTTTTATAATTTGGTTTTGTGTGTTATCGATAAACTCTATATATAATATTTTGTTTCGGTCTCACATGTGTTCATCATCAGATACTAGTGTGTTTTGGTATTATATATGTCTTATAAATTGGTAATAATAATAGCCATAAAATACCTTAACTTAGTTAGGATAAAGTATATACTGGTGTGTTGAAAAGTTTTGGCATTACCAGTTGATTCAGTTTTGACATTTTCTAACTTGACAATCATCACTAACGATTTAGTTTTGAGAACCATCACTCTAGGAAGTTTGGTTTTTACACCCAATTATGTTTGTATTTTTGTCTAGACACTTAGGTAATTTGAAATGCAATTTTTGTTTGTGCTCTATAAAAATTACCTGTTTAAATTAATTATTTTTTATAATCCAATTTTTGACAACTCAATTAACTATTTTTTTAGTTAACTCTGTTTCATTTAACAGAGTTAACTTTAGTTCTTGATATATGTCTTTGTCAAGAAGAAGAGATAATTTGATATATTTTTTAATTATATTATGCTCTCTGTTTTAATATATTATAACTTCTGATTTTTATACTTATATTATTTTTGTTGAACATATAGAAAATTGAGACTGGTAAGAATATTGGACGAGTTGAAACGTGGAAGATCATACATAAGAGAACAAATGACACTATGTGAATGATGAGGCTAAGGAGATCGGGGTAATTATAATTTAAAAATATGTATTGTTTGTTTCCTATAATGTTAGTTGGGTAGTTGTTGTTGGTTTCTGAATTTTATATTGATCATGATATATTGAAGTGTTGATTGGTTGATTTGATATATTGTTCTGATTGGTTGATTTGATATTGGATGATTTCTGGTGTGAAATGTTTGATTATTAAACCTATGTGTTGTTTTGATTGTAAGTATTAGAAAATGATTTGGTATTAGAGATAACTATATGTATTATTGCTTACTCTTGCATGGTAAGGTTGCATATGTAGCTTCAATATGGATTTGACTCTTGGATGCAACTCTCCCTTGTGAATGTTTTAAAACTTGATAAAAACACAATTCAACTCTCCCTTGTGTTTTCCCTGTTCTCATGATTGGTATCAAAGCCTACCTTTAAAGGGTTGAACGTGTGGTCATGACTAGAGGTAAAGATCCAACATTGTGAACATAGAGCATCCTTTTTGTGTTTCCTTGTTTTAAACACAAATGTTGATGACAATGATATCAACATCCTGTTATACAAGATAACACAACTTTCGTAGGGGATGCATGTTGAGATAAAGACCTTTCTTAGGAGCTCCAAGTTGATGCCCCTGGGAAGAATGATCCACAACATTATTTTCCACAAAGTGTTGCTATATATAGACGCAAGAGATCACATCTCGGAGAAAGATTGATTCATGTTGTACCACCTGATGAAGTAGGAAAAAAATCAATCTTCCTTCACTATTTTTTTAGCACTGCGGAATGTCCTTCAATAACAAATATGCTAAGAAGAAAAGTAGGTTCCTATCTCCTACGAAATACTTTTCACAAGAGTGTTTAATCTACATGACATCCATACCCATAACCTGCCAAGCAACGAAAATGGTGGAGAATGGAATACAACCACTATTAACTAAATGCATGTTGCTAAAGATGTAAAGCTTGTGTTGAGCAAACTTCCTAAGTAAACCCTTAAACTTAAAATAGGTATAGTACTCATAAATGTTTGAGTTACCTAGACAACAATTTTGGATTTATCTTAATTTTTTTCCCCTATTTCAGAAGTTGTATCCATTTATGTAACCTATTGTTTAATGAGAGGATCTATGGTGGAGTAAGTCATGCCATGATATCATCATTTGATTGCATTTTTTCAAACTTCATGTATGAGATATAATTGTAAAGAATATGCAAAAGAGTATCATACATGAAATTCTCTTAGTACTTGATTTAAAAAGTAACAATTATGTCAGATTCTTATTGACAACAAATACTTTTAATTACTTCATGTTATATGGGAGTTTCCTTCATAGGTTGGGTTAAAATTAATACAGATGGTGCTGCTAAGGGTTCTCCTAGTCTTGCTGCTTGTGGGGATATTTTCCGTGGGAGTATGAGGGAGTTTATTGGTGGTTTCTCTGCTTTCTTTGATATTCAGACTACTTTGGTTGCTGAGTTTTATGGAGTTATACATGTCATTGAAGGAACTCAAAAGATGGGTCTTAGTAGTTTATGACTTGAATATGATTCTTCCTTGGTTTGTGTTGCATTTACTTCTAGGACTAACGTTCCTTGAATTCTTCGTAATAGGTGAAATCCTTGGCTTAATTAGTGTGGGAAAATCAAGTTTATTATTTCTCACATATTTTATGAAGGGAATGCATGTGCTGATAAGCTTGTTAACTTATGATTTATTCATAGAGAACAATTTCATTGGTGTAATAGGCTTCCATCTAGTATTTTCTTATAATTTTTTATTAATAGGTATAAATTACTTAAGTATCGTTTTTGTTATATATTTTATATATGAATTTTGGTCTAGTCCCCCTATATTTGTTTGTATTTTTTTTTAATTTTTCATATGATAACAGATGATTATTGTTATTTGAGGTATTAGCATAATTGAGATGTCAAGTTTCATAATAATGTCTATCATGAGAGCTTTTATAAAATAAAGAAGGATTTTCTTCGGGATGAAAAAAAATACAAAATTAATTATTTATTATGGTTATTTTTACCCATGGTTAATCAAAGAGTAAATTTAGACAAATCCAAATTCGGGAAAGTGAAAAAGAAAATCATTATAAATATAATGAAATAAAATTTAGTTTTAAGAGAGAAAGAAGAAAATACTCAAATTGTGAATTTCTTAAAATTTATTATACTACAACCAAAAAAAAAAAATAAAAAAATAATTACATATAAAAAAGAAAAAAAAAAGCAAATTTAACCATTGCTAGCTGCTATAAAGAAAAAAAAAACTTAAGAGTCTAAACCTAATAGAATTGCAAGGAAAAACAATAAAAGTAAATATAGTATTCAGAGATGAAAATTAACTTCTAATTACATAATACTTATTTTGAAATTATTTATAAAATGTATTAAATAATTTCAATTAATTATAATATCTGTTTAGATGTTATTTTTTAAAAAAATGTTATTAATAAATGCCTTAAACGTGTATTTATAGCTTTAGCTGGCATCAAGTTGTAATGCCGAATCTGGTAATAGTCACTATGTCCAGCAAGAACTCCTGTCAGGTAATTTCTGTAATGCTCTCATGCCGCCACCTACACTCTGTTAGGCTTAATGAAACTTCAATTTATTTCTTCTTCTAGATAGTGTAATTTTATAAGTTTAATACTAAAAATAACATTTAAAAAAAATAAATTATTTATATGAATAACTAAAGGTGAATCATATGATTTCATTATGATACATTCATGATATGATTTTAGTTTTCTTAAAGTAATTACTCATAACATCTTCACACGATTTTAGTATTGGAATAATTTATATCATTTTGATATGACTTTAATTATTTTTAATATTTTTTTCAACTAAATTCGTGTCATATATGTTTATTTTTTATATTACACGAGTACTATTTATTTGTTTGTTATATTTATTTAATGATTCAATTGATAAACTTATTTAAAATAAATTAAAATTTAGTATTAAAACTAAATAAATTATTTAATATTTAATTTTTTTATAAAAAATTTCATGGCATTATTTAATGTTTAATTATACTCGTTGAAAGTTATTAGGTTATTTTAGAAAAAAGTTTAACTCAAGAGTCTTATTTAAAAAAAAAAATTATGTTTAATATTCTAGTGTTTGATATTTGGATATAAATATTTTTATATAGAAATATTAATTAAGAAACTAAAAAATAATATTATACAATTGGGAAATAAATAAGAGTAATATATAATGTTTTAGAAATTATAACATTAAAAATATATAAATTATTAATTAAATATGGAAAAATTGGAAAAAATTGAAAGTATAAATTTGGTCATAAAATAAAGAAGAAAGAGGAAAAAATTAATAATTGTAATTGTATTAAGTTATAATAAGAATATATTTACAGTTTATGGGATAATTTATCTATGAGATGACGTGTTACAACGTGATCTTCTTGTTTGTCTTTTAGGTCTTCGTGGTGTGTGATGGTTGGACCGAGGTGAATGTGCATTACCATTGTTATCTTCGTTGTCACATGTAAATGTTGAAGTTTCAAACATTTTTTGCAGATTGGAAAAAGTATCTGATTAAGGAGGATGATCCATGTATGTGGATATGGATGATTATTGGAAATCAGATTGACCGGACTCACCTACATGGAAACCAATCATAAAAAAAATTAACATGTTGATAAGTAAGTTGTAATTAGGAATCACAAAATGGGGCGGGTCGTGCAAGTTGGCCCGCTGGAAAAAACGCGGGGCGGGTTGCTTATTTCAACCTGCTCATCCGCTTAGACCCGTCCTGCATAACCTGTAGCCCGTGCAGGCCAAGTGCGGGGCTGGTTGGCCCGCATAACTTTAAAATGTATAATTTTTTTTGCACCCCTATATTTTCTCCATGTAGCCTCATATTTCACATTCAGAGATTTTTAATAACATCTTACTATGCATGTCTCATGAAAATAATATTATGAGACCATTTACCTAATGCATCTAAATAAAAAAATTCAAAATTTTTATTTAAAAATTATTTTAAAAAATATTTCTTATGCGGGCTGACCCGCAAGCCCGCGGACCAACCCTTATGCGGGACGGGCTAGAAAAATCAGTCTGAAAATTTTATGCGGGGCAGGCCAACCCAATTCGCTCTTTACAGACCAAGTGTGAGACAGACCAGTCCGCATTGCTACCCCTATTTGTAATTGAAGTTGATTAGACTCTTGTGACATGTCATACTATAAAAATGCACGTCCATATAAATAATATTGATAATAAAATTTACTTTCAATTTTCACTATTAATTTCCCTAATTTTTTAAACTATCTATTTATAACTTTATTTTCTTGCACTATCACACAAAATAACAAACTACAAATATCAATATATAACTCCATAAAACTACCACCCTAACTTCTATATTATTCCTAATTACATTTCTTATAATAATTTTTTTCTTCTAACACATTGTATATTATTATAATTTTTATAAGATTATCCGTTGCTCTTTTTTATAATTATGTATATAATAATTTTTACATTTTACAAATAGTATTATTTTATAAATAATTAATATTGATATATTAATATTTTTTATATAAAATTTATACATTAATTTAACATAAATAATAAAATAATTTATAAAAAAATATCAATATATTACGATTTTATCATGTAATTTGATTTTAATTGAAATAGTATACATTAACACGATGTTAATTAAAAAAATATTAATGTAGACGATTTTCCTTTTATAAAACTAAAATGATATTATAATTAATGTAGAGTTCTTGGTAATGAACTGATACTATAAAGTCATGGTGGTATGCTCAGAAACATAAATAGTATAGTTGCAGAGTTTTGGAGAAAAAAGCGACGTGGTAATAATGGCCACATCCACCGCCTTCAAAATAGTTTATATTAATGACCAAAACATAGGATTTCATTCCTCTCACCACACTCGCAACTACCCACCCACACCTTCCTCATCACATCCTCCAACCATCAACATGCAGACACAAACTACTCTTCCCTTTGCATGCACTCCAAGAACCGTTCGCCACCTCATGCTGCCACCCAAGTGCGTCCTCTCCGTTTCACCGCCTTCCAAAGTGCGGAGGACCCACTCGATGCCGCCGGAAAAGTTAGAGGTTTTCAGGTCACTCGAAGGATGGGCTGCGCAGAGTATCCTACCCATGCTCAAACCCGTGGAGAAAAGCTGGCAGCCCGACAGTTTCGTTCCTGACCCATCGCTGCCATTTGAAGAGTTTATGGACGAGGTGAGGGCTCTTCGCGATCGAACCAAGGAGCTTCCTGACGAGTACTTCTTGGTGTTGGTGGGTGATATGATCACCGAGGAAGCCCTTCCAACTTACCAGACCATATTGAACAGCCTCGACGGCGTCAAAGACGAGTATGGAACCAGTCCAAGCCCGTGGGCTGTGTGGACTCGGGCCTGGTCCGCTGAAGAGAACAGACATGGAGATTTGCTCAGAACTTACCTTTATCTTTCTGGTCGCGTTGACATGAAGATGATCGAAAAAACCATTCATTACCTCATTGCTGCAGGCATGGTAAGCATACATGGTAAAAACCTTTTGGATGATTTTTTTTTTCTCACAATGACTTACAAAATATCAAAGAAAATCTAGAAGTAGATCCACTGCTAGGGTCACAATTAAAAAAAAAAACTTTTTAATTTAAACTACTTTTAATTAAAAATATTTTTTTTAGATATAAATTTTTAAATTGTCATTTTCTTTAAACACTTCCAAAGGAAGGATATTTGAAATTAATTTGTAAACCTTTAAATGAGAAAATTAGATAAACAAATTAATTTCAATATATATATATATATATATATATATATTCTAAGTTCTTACATAATTGAAAAAAAATTAAGATAAAAAGAGAGAAAAAGAAGAGTTTAAATATATTTTTTAATTTTTTATTATAAGTTCTTGAACAAATATATATCCAAAAGAGAAATAAAAAATAAGGATACACTTCTTATGAAAAAAATGTAAAATTTTAGTTTTTAAGTATAGAATAGGAAAATGATAGTTTTACAAATTTTTAAGTTATATATAATTTTTGTTGTGACGAATTTAAAAATAAATATATATAATATTAGATAAATTTAAAATTAAAAGAAAAATTTAATGTAATTATATAAAAAATTGTGAGTTTTAGGTGGAATATTTGATTGTGTTTGTGTCTAGGACCCTGGTTTTGAGAACAACCCATATCTAGGGTATGTGTACACGTCATTCCAAGAGCGAGCAACGTTTGTGTCGCACGGTAACACAGCTCGTCTTGCAAAGGAGTGTGGTGATCCCGTGCTGGCACGCATATGTGGAAGCATCGCTGCAGATGAGAAAAGGCACGAGAACGCGTACTCAAAGATTGTAGAGAAGCTTATTGAGGTGGATCCTACCGGAGCAATGGTTGCAATAGGAACCATGATGGAGAAGAAGATCACTATGCCGGCGCATCTTATGTACGATGGGGAGGACCCCAGGCTATTCGAGCACTACGCCGAAGTGGCGCAGCGCGTGGGAGTGTACACGGCAAATGACTATGCAGACATCTTGGAGTTTCTGATCGGGCGGTGGAGACTGGAGAAACTGGAAGGTTTGAGGGGAGAGGGAAAGCGGGCACAGGATTACGTGTGTGGGTTAGCACCGAGGATCAGGAAGTTGCAGGAGCGTGCTGATGAGCGAGCGAGGAAGATGAAACCTCGTGGCGTGAAGTTCAGCTGGATCTTCAATAAAGAGCTGCATTTGTGAGAATTGAGTTTAGCGTTGACATGGAAAAGACGGTGGAAAAGGTAGCCCTGTGATAACTATACTCAATGATACTCATTTAGTTGGTGTGTTCTACTTATGCTTTCGAATGAAGAAGTGAAGTGGGTTGCTTCTAATAGACCTCGTGCAAAATCATTTGTGATGTTTGGCTTTAATGAGAACTTGTAATGTTTGGTTTCAATAGATTTGTAATGTTTGGTTTGAATGAGTCTCCTATGTCATTAAACATGCCATATGAACCCTACGGGTAGTTGAGACTATCTACGTTCTATTTAATATATACATAAATATATGTAATAATAATATACACACCACCCTTTCGAACAAGTCTATCGGAAATAACGCAAGTATATTGATTGTTTTGAAATTTAAAATTCCTTTACGATTTTGTTTTAAAAGATGCCGATAGATTAAAAAAATAAAATATATATATATATAAATTGATTACGCCTAATTCAACTTTATAATCAGTTAATGGGTGTGAAGTTTACATCTATTTATATATAATGAAATATTTTTATTTTTAATTAATATAGAATTTCTAACCCACTTCACATTAGAATGACAACTCGTATGAACTTTCACATTGAGAATAACAACTCATACGAAAAGATAATTAATGTTAATCTTGATTCTTAAATGATAAATGATGTAAGACTATATATATTAAAATGTAAAACCATTTGAATTGATATGGAAAAGAGGTGGAACTCCAGGTGTAAGTATTCTGTGAACTTAATTTGATGGTGTGGTTTGAAATGTATTTTTAACTAAGGTAGTCATAACTGCGGTGTGGGTGGTCATTGATGAGGGTTGGTTTGAAGGATTGATTGCTGGTGAAAATGATGTTGTAACTATGATTGCTTAAAAGGTTTTTTTTTTTCTTTACTTTGAAGCATAATTTTATGGGAAGAATAATAAAATATGTTGCTGAAAGAAGTGCACATTTGTTCAAACAAGTTTCTTTTCATTGTCGGTGTAGACAAGGAAGTCATTTCATATGTCTATATTCTGATTTAGTAAAAAAATATTTATAATATTTTGGATAGTATAGCAATGTAATAATATATATAACTTATTCATATATGAGATTAGTTATCCTTAACAATCCAACATACCCCATATTCTTTTTATATCAAATTTGAATTAAGCTTAGTTAAAAGTTAAAACTAGAATACATAACATTATGAGTATGTATTGAGTCAATTGAACTAATAAAATAAAATTTTGCGTGAATTAGACGTTAATAGTCAAATCTGTAGTATATGACTTTGATTATATTTGAGATAATATTAATAACTGAAAATGTATTTATATTCTTAGTATGTATTTTCAACAAAATTAATTAATTAATTAATTAATTAATTATATATACTAGTGTAAAAAGGAAAGTTTGACGATCTATAAATACCAATTCAAATGAGAGTGTCGTTTAAAAGAATACGTTGACAATTTTGTTAATAAAAACAATATATAGGCGATAGTTATTATTAGAACTATTGCCTATTTGAAAATAAATGACATAGACGATGATTTTGGTGAACATCTGTCGTCTATTTTGTTCAATATAGACTACAATTTTGCGACAATTGTTGCTCATACCTAACTATTGTATATAAACTACTGTTGCCTATTTGCAAACAGAGGACATAGGCGACGACTTTGGTGGACAATTGTCACCTATTTCTTTTAATATAGACTATGGTTTTGCGGCAACTGTCGTCTATGCCTAACTATTCCATATAGACTACGATTTTGCGGCAACTGTCGTCTATGCCTAACTATTCCATATAGACTACGATTATTAGCTCATAACCGTCGTCTATATGGCTTTTTATTTTCCTTGCAAGCCTTTTCTCCTTCGCAATTTCTCTTCGTTGCTCCCATTACTCTTTTCTTTACTATTATTGTTGTCAGCTTGTAATATGTTTTCCTATTTATGTTGTTTTTCATACTTGTGCTTTTTTTAATTCATTTTTTCCATTTTTAGTGTAGAACGAGTTTGGTTGTGGAGTTCGAAACTGTTTGCCCGCCTTCTTCTCGTTGTCGCAACTATGCACCACCTTTGAAGCTCCTTAGCTCTTCTTACTCTTAGGTTAGTAGTTTTAGGGTTTTTATTTTAATTTTTATCATTATTATTTATAATTATTATTTGTAATGAAGTAGTAGTTAGATTATTATTTAGGGTTTGATTATTTATATTATTAATTACATGATTTATGACTAAAAAAAAAAAGTGATTACTTTCTTAAATTACAAATTATTAGTTATATTATTATTTAAATTATTAGTTATATTATTAATTACATGATTAGTTAGACTATTATTTAAGTTATAGTTAAATTATTATTTAAATTATTAGTTAGATTAGTTATAATTATAAAAGTGAAATTGATTAATTAGATGGATTATTAATTGTAATTGTAAATTTAAAATTGATCAATTTTTTGAATTGGATGTATGATTATAATTATGTAATACATGTTTGTATTGAGTCTAGAGGTGTTTAACCCCTGACAAATTATTAGATTTTGGAAATTTTCATCGAGTGACCCTTAACTTCTCATTTGGGATTTAATACAATAATTTGTCTACTATGCCTCCAATTGTAAATGTGTTTTTTTTCAAACATTTTATAAAACGCAGAGGAAGTTGTACCGACATTGAATATGAATTGTCCAATTGGACAGTTTGGGAAGAGTAGTTACTTTCTTTTAGTTCATTAGTACATAAATTGTAATCTACATTTCATATATTTTATTTAATTTTCGATTAATTACATTTTTTTGTTGTTCTTCGGCTGCATATTTAATTGTGGAGATGTCGTGTCACCACTTTTATTTCGTTCACTCCAATGCAAAATGCTACTAAAATTTCATGAAATATAAGGAATGATGATTCAAATGTATGTACTATTGAGTTATAATAAAAGTGAATCTTCTTGAATGGGATAGGTTCTTACCTTTAATAAAAAAATGTGAAATTTTACATGCATTAGTCAACATCTCTATGATCATCTACATATAGATTGATACTGAATTAATTCAACTCACATAATGAGTATGAAAGAGGAGTAAAAGATTTGATACAATTTATGCAACGTAATGCCAATAGTAGTGGTGATGGAGTAAAATTTAGGTGTTTTTGTGTTAATTGTTTGAATGGAAGAAAACTAGATGTTAAAAAAAACTAGAGAGCACCTTCTATGTGATGAGTTTCTACGATCTTATATAACTTGGACATGACATGGTAAATTATTACATTTACCATGTGTATTAGTATCCCAAGAATATGTCTAGTCTACCATAGATGATGCAATAGATGCAGTAGATGATGATTAGTTGGAGGATATGATTCATGATGTTGGATCTGAGTCTTTCACAAAAGCGCATGGATACGGAAGTATGTCAAGCAATGCAGAGACTCCATTGTATCTTAGATCAACTAATTTCACACGGTTGTCGGCAGTGTTAAGGTTCATGAATTAGAAATAGATGAACTGATAAAAACTTCACATAATTGCTTATGTTGTTGACTTTACACATTACTTTATAATTTCATTTGATTCATTATATATTGTTTTATAAGTATTTATATATTTTTTGCATTATTAAACAATACAAGTTAACTAAGAGGAGGAAACATAATAAACAAATTGAATCTAAAAAAAACTCACATAGGCAACAATTTTGACTAAAACCGTAGTTTATGAGGCACTATAGGTGACAATTTTGACTATAACTACCATCTATGTGAATTTTTTGTCATACACAACAAAAGCATATGCAAAGATTGAGACAACAACCGTCGTCAAATACTTCCTTCCTTTATATGTTCTTTTACATAATTTACATTAACTAATATTGACCATCTGTCATTATAAATAGACAAAGACTCATACAATAACTATTGTTCATATAAAAAAGTATAAACTACAACACAAATTAATTTTTATATTAAATTATTTTAGATAATTAAACTTTATATTAAATTATTTTAGATGAACTATATTTTTAATACCGTTGTCTAATAACTTTAAAAGCCATACCGTATTCTAAATATCTTTTCAATATATAAATATCTTTCAATGTATATACATGACAATATTATGAATATAACGTAAAGGTTGTTGGAAAAGTGAACAAAAATATATATAAAATAAGTTGTCATATCAAATAATTTAAAATACATATTAACAAGGTTTTTTTTTTGTTGTATAAAAGTTTTATCAATAAATGTCTTAAAGGCGTAACTATTCTCGCAGATGGTCTTAAAAGCTCTGTCTCAAAATGTATCCAAATTCAATTATACAAGAACTCACTTGTGTTCACCATGTCCTGCAAGAAAACCCGATATAAATATGTATACGTGTTCCGAAGCTGGCACCTATACAGAGGGACAAGTGACCTAATGTAACGAAAATACACGTTTTACATACAAGGGTCACATATTCCACCACCACCTTCTGCTTATTAATGACCAAAAACAAAGCCTCATGTATCATTATTTCTTTCCTGACACCATAGTTAATATTTTTCCACCCCCACCTCATCACACCAAACACATATACAAACTATTCTTCCATTTCTTCACACTCTAACAACATTTAGAGCTATACTAGGTTACACACCATTATAAGACCTCTCTTCATTGATAAAATAACTTCATTCAACTATATATTGACATAAAAAAAAAAGATTGATAGTGTTAAATAAGACTCTTGATTATAAAAATACAAAATTAATGAAATAATAAAAATATTTAAAAAAACATCAATCACGAGAAAACCAAAAAATAAACTAATAATTAAAGAAACCAAACCTATTCTCCAAAAAGAGTAGATTTAATATAACTCTAGACAAGGAATATAACCACTTAAAATATTCCTTTATTATATTCTAAAATTAGTTAGTTTATCCAATGTAAGGACGTAGAAATATTTTTAAAAGTGATATAATTAAAATGACACATAAATATTTTATGATTAAAATAAAAAATATATATAAATAGAAAAAATAGTTATTAAGGTTTCATTTTAATATGACCATATCTTTAGAAATTTTTCACTTTTTCTACTCTATAAATTTCTGACCACCTCCTTCATCATACTGACGTTCGGAGGTCATCACTAAACTCTTGATAGTAAATTGAGCAATATTGTCCGATCAACATTTTAATTAGAGTAAATTTATTTTTGCTCATTTTTTTTTTTGAGCTAGTTTTGAGTTTTATGTTTTGCCAAGGTAGAATTGTTTGCATGTGGTGGTCACAACTTTAAGATTAATCTCTCTTAGTTAAGAGTTCTAGTGATATGTTTGGATCATTGACTAGAACTCTGTGGTGCATGTTAGACTATCCTATTTTTCTTTATGAGTTGAAGCTTTTTGTGAGCATGCCTACTTCTACTCAGGTAAGGAAATCTAGTTATACTTTTCAATAAAACCCTAGGTTATAAGGTCTAGATGTCAAGGTGACATGATCACAAACTTCAAATTTTCTTGTAGGGTTTGTTGATGAGTGAATTAGAATGGTTTGCTTGTGATTGATTGTGAAAGTATATAGATATAATAGACTTTGAAATTATGGAAATGTACATGTTAATTTTGATGTCGAAAAAGTTCTTGAATGTATTTGAATTGTAGTATGAATGATTTGAAGTGTAAACACTGATGAATGTTGATGGTTTGAATTTGAATTTGAATGAATTTGGTTTATAAATCATGAATGTATATATGTATATGTTGATATAGGATTTCAATGAGTACATGTCCAACTTTGAGTATAGTGATATCATATTGGTCTTATATGTTTTATAAAATACAAATATGAATATTGATTTTTGGGTGAAAGCTTGAAAAATAATCAATTTTATGAAATTTTCTTCTGATATTTTTGCTCAAGTGAAAGATTCTCGCTCAAGCTAGAATATGACAATAAAAATTGGCTTGTTTTCGGGTATATTTTCGCTCAAGTGAAAACAGTATTGGAACTGAACTTGCTTTTGACCTCATTTTCGCTCAAGTAACAAAATTTTCGCTGAGGCCATTTTTCTCAAGGTAAAAAACATTTAACCTTTGAAATTTACTTTTGAAAGACTTTTGATAATTTTTTATTGTTTTAATTAATTTTTTTGAACTTTTTTATTTATATATGTAGTTGAAAACAATTAGTTTACGTGTTTATGTGATTTTCTTATATCTCATGATTGTTTAATAATATAAACTTTTGTGTGATTGAATGACGTACTTATGTGTGGTATGAAATATGAATTATGTGAAATTGTGATCAAGACATAGTATTTTCAGGAAATGAAATACCGTGTTAAGATTGTTAGGATGTGCATTGGTTAATGATTTGTTTAGAAGGGAGTATCCTAACTTTGCTGGTATATTGGAATCTTATAAATGCAAATTATTAGGTTGCAAGAGTCAAATAAAGTTCATATGAATGGATCTACGATTTGAAATATAATTGGTATAACCTATTATACGAATTAACCATGTCATATGAGATTATTTGGTACTGAGATTATTATGCACATAGTTGTGTGGATTTCATAGTGGGATAGTATGACATGAACAAATCTTTGAGTCTAAATCAATGCAAGAATCTTTCGGAAGAAAAGTCAAGTGTTTATGTATGTTGATTAATGGATTTTTGACATGAGTAATATTGATTATGAATTATTTATAGACTCTTGATTGCTTTGTTAAAATGTAATGTATAAATAGTTGTAAATTTTATGTTGTGATTAAAAATTATATTTATATTGGAAGTTTTAAAAATTTTAGCTTACCCTACTTTCTATTTTGTGTTTTTTCTTAAAAAAAATTGTGGTAATTGTGTATTGCATGAGAGCAGATGATGGTGTAGGGGGTAGAACTCCAAATCAAGCAAATTAAGTGTTCTACTCTTATTTTTGACATTTTATTTTTGATATATGTATATATTTTAAATTTCCTATGAAGAAGGATACTTTTTGAGATACTTTATGAATGATATGTATATATTTATATGTTTCATTAGATATTTTCTTACATGATATAATATTTAGATTATATACCAAGGAATCTTATAACCCTTACATTTATCAAAAAATAACTGAAAAAAATTAAAACAACTAAAGTAACCTATTACAAGAGAAAATATTAAATACAATTAAGTACTATATATGCCAAGTATAAAAACAATAAAAAAAAATAAAGACAAAGAACTAAGAAACTTAAAGATAGATGCATAAGAACACTTCATATACTACTTTGTTCTTCAAAAAAATTGTTGCCAACTATTTTTTATCGTACTCCAACATATATAACTTTAGGTGAGTTATACTCAATGAGTTATAAAGAAAACCTAGGTATATTACATTATTCTAATATATTTCAAATATTTAAATTTAACTTATAAATCACATTTCAATTTAAAAAAACATAATTCTATTTATGGAATAGTAAGGTGTATTTATCACTAAAATTCTCTTTAAATTTTATTTCACCATTCTATTGGTATAATGTTTAGCTTCAATATTTTAAGAGACATACCTCCTATATGTGTCATGAACTTTTTATATTCATACCACTAGAGGATTCAAACCTTGGGGACCTTTTCATCCTCTTAAGATTATTGAGTTATGGTGACTTGAATAACCTTAAGTGGAATGAACTCTAACAAGCATACTTATGAATTTCTTTCATATATATCGTAAAAAAAATGAAATATTCCTTAAATATCTCCTCGAACTATCTTTAAACATAAAGAAAGTGATAATTTTAACAAATGAAATAAGAGTAATTCAAGAAAGACAACAACTATAGAGCAATGATTGTAGAAGTTTGGTCTCGCAACCCAACTATGCCTATTCACCTTCTTCTCTAAGTCCATTTGGTGCAATCCTCCCTCAAGTCTTTCAGTGTCGTCATCTTCCTTCCAACTACAAGAACACTACTGCATTATGTGGATTAGAGCAAAGGACTCACAATTCATATAAGGTTGAAACTCTCAAAAAAACAATTTGGTCAAGTCTTGTGTTTGTTTGTTTTGTGTTGTTTTCCATTATCCTTCATTTCTACTATTTAATCTTGAGTTTCCACTATTTATATTCAAGTTGCACCATTTATTCATCATGTTCTTCATTGTTCTTGAGTTGTTTTTTATTTTTTCTTCATTTTAATCATTTTTTTCCAGTTTATGTGTTGATTTTATAGTGGATGGAATTTCTAAAGCAATTTCCATGTTATCAACTACAAGAAGGGAAGTACAAATATTCTGGTAGGTGCTTTATCTAGGAGACATGTCCTCTTTTCTAAACTTGGAGTCCAAATTCTTGGATTTGAAAGCATTCCAGAACTTTATGAAAATGATCCAGATTTTGCACCCACTTTTGCTAGTTGCAAACATAGAGCACAAAGAGGATTCTATGTTTCTAAGAGGTATTTGTTTAAAGAAGGAAAACTTTGTATACCTCAAGGAATACATAGAAAACTCCTTGTTAAAGAGTGAGTCATATGAAGGAGGTCTCATGGGCATTTCGGAGTTGATAAAACTCTTGAGCTTTTAAAAGGAAAATTCTTTTGGTATTACATTAGAAAAGAAGTTCAAAGACATTGTCATAGATGCATCTCATGTTTAAAAGGTAAATCTAAGACAATGCCTCATGGAATTTATACTCATTTTCTTCTTGCTTGTTCTCCATGGGAAGGCATTAGCATGGATTTCATTTTAGGGCTTTATAGGACACAAAGAGATTTTGATTCCATCTTTGTGGAGTGGATAGGTTTAGCAAAATGACTCATTTTATACCCTCCCATAAAGTGGATGATGCTAACAACATCTCCAAGATCTTCTTTAGAGAAGTGGTAAGACTTCATGGTCTACCTAAAATCATAGTTTTGGATAAAAATCCTAAATTTATTAGCCATTTCTGGAGAACTCTTTAGGAAAGGCTAGGAATTAAGTTGAATTTTTCAACCTCTTGTCATCCTCAAACAGATGGACAAACAGAGGTAATAAATAGATCTCTATCAACTACGCTTAGGTCAGTTATGAAAGGGAACCACAAATCTTGGGATGAGTACCTTCCTCATATTGAGTTTGCAGACAATAAAGTGGTCCATAAGACTACTAATATTTCTCCATTTGAGGATGTATATGGATTTAATCCTCACACTCCTTTAGATTTGTTACATTTGCTTAATCCACAAGAATTTGTACTTAAGGAAGGGGCAACAAAAGCCGAGTTTGTTAAGAAATTACATGAGAGGATTAAAAATCAAATACAAAAACAAACTGAGAAATATATAAAACATAACAATAAAGGGAAAATGGAGATAGTTTTTGAAGATGGAGACTTGGTTTGGCTTCACCTTAGAAAAGATAAATTCCCTAGTGAGAGGAAGTATAAGCTTAATCCCAAAGGAGATGGTCCTTTCCAAGTCCTCAAGAGAATTAATAATAATGCAGATCAGTTAGATCTGCCTAAGGAATATGGAGTACATGCTACCTTCAATGTTATAAATCTAACATATTTTTCAGTTAGCACATATGATGAGGTAGAAACTTGTGATTTGAGGACAAATCCTTTTCAAGAGGGGGGAGGGGGGGGGGGGGGGGGGGGGGTGAAACCAGATTCTGAAGGCCAATCGACAGGGATATGGGAGGGGAGGAAAAAAAAAATTTTTAATCTTGTTTCGGT
>Ga0123342_1000539_pt1 | contig 60194 bp, 31 predicted proteins | sample Turbeawhitnodule_FD_89960 | JGI IMG/M metagenome (GOLD analysis project Ga0123342, IMG submission 89960) | Root nodule microbial communities of legume samples collected from Mexico - Turtle bean Mexico white nodule | ecosystem: Host-associated > Plants > Roots > Nodule | place: Mexico: Nepantla... | reverse complement strand
AATTTTTTTTTTTTTTTTTTTTTTTTTTTTATACTTTAAAATTGATTGTAATGAAGTTTTTTTTTAGTCAAGAGGCTCCTATATATAATTTCTGGATCGATAATTCGAAACAGATACAATTTCATAGACACATTTTAAAATTATTTTTTAATACTAAAAAATTATTAAATAAAAACTAATTTTAGAAAAACAAAATAATTAATTATATTAATTAAATTGAAAACTATTTTATAAACTAACAAATTATTAGTGTCTAAATAATTTATAAATTAATATTTAATTAGTTATTAATATTTTAACTATCAATTTTAAAATTTAAAGTAATTAATAGCTAAAATATTAATAGTTAATTATATACTAATTTATAAATTTTATTAATAATAAAAATTATTTTATATACCAATATTTTTTTTCTAAAATAATATATAATTTAATTAATGATTAATTATTTTTTGTTTTTAAAATTATATTTTATTTAATTTAGTGTTTATTTTTATTTATTTATTTTTAAATTAATAAATAATATTAATTATTCTTTTTAATGGAGCTTATAATGCTAGGGTAGAGAAATTTGTTTTGGTGACCATAGCAAAATAATCTTGCAAAGTTCTTTTTGGAGGATAACTTTAATCCGACAAACAGAATATAATTCTGTATTCACATAAATTTCCAACAAATTTTCTTAAATTTTTTGTGTGCACTAACAATATTTATTGCTGTCAACTTGCCACGTGCTAACTTTTTACTACTTCCAGTTCTTCCTAAGTAGTCCATTAGCATGTGACCCTTCAGCTTTACCAGTAATCCACAAAGACGACGATGAACGCTTACAAACTAAGAAAAGCAAAAGGTACATTAATTAGATGGCTTGTTTACATTTTTTCCAAGCACAAGGAAATTTTTTCACAAATTCTAACCTCCAATTTACAAAAAAAAAAGTGATTTCTCTAAATTATGGTACTCGAAAGAGAAAAGGTAATTGAGGTGAGTTTTCTATTTCCACATAAAATTTATGATGTTTCGTAAATTGGATAGCAAAGTTTGTGAAATCTTAGAGGTAAAAAAATATAATGGAAAAGGTTTTCTTAAACCATTCCTTGCACTACTAAAGGAGATGAAGAGTTAGAGGACAAAATACATGATATTTCTGCATTATGAGGTTTGAACATGATATGAACTAAATTATTCGTTTTTTGTTGGCAACAGAGTAAATCACTTGATTTCATATACACGACTGAAAATATTAAATGTTTAATGGTTTTCATGATCTAGGCACAGGGTTTCTAAAAGAGGGCAACCATCTCAAACAAGTAAAAGTGAAGCAGCTGAAGCAGGAAAAAACCAAATTGCTGAACAACCCCGTGAAGATACAGAATCATCGAAAGAGGTGAGTCATCTTTGATGTACTTTTGGTAAATATGTGTAGCATAAGACACTGAGTAACCATAAAAATTATGTACCTTTTTTGTGATTAACAGAAGAATGTAGAACAACAGAAGCAGGGTCAAGAAACTGGGTATAGTGCTAGCAGCACATCATCTGGTTCAAGACAATTCACGAATGAAGGGAGCACAAATGCATCTTTATCCCCAGCTTTTCTCTCAAGTGGCAGTGTGAGAAATCCCAAAGCAGAGGGTAACCCAAATGCTCTTAAGAACATAAACCACTACAATGCACTTTTACAGGCCTCTATGATTGACATGATCAACCCCAGTGAAGGTAGCGAAGTTCCTCAGCTTCCAAAATCCTTCTCTCAGTTGGATTTTCGACTTGGTCCAGACAAGCTATCAAACCTCTATAGCTTATCAAATAAACATATTTAATCTGGTTTAATTAAGTTTCAAGTTTCTCTTAAAACTGAATTTTTTTAATTAAGTCTCTAATTTTTTTCATACTCAATTTTTTATATTTTTTAATTCAGTCATTGTCATTTTTTTTTTTTGGTAATTGATATCTTACTTCATCATCTTAATTATTTGTTTCCATGTCTTAATTGATGTAAAGTGTTGTGATTAATATAAAATAATAATTTATTTTTATTGTTTTTATATGTTAGATAATAATAATAATAATAGTTATCACTTATATTATCACTTTACATCTTTTTACATCTTTAACACGTGAAGACAAATAATCAAGATGACAGGATAAAAGAAAAGTCACATTACCATGATAGTAAATAAATTAAATGACTGAGATTTTATATAAATTTTTTGAATACTTAATAGAATAAAAAAATTAATAGATTCATTCAGTTAAATGTTAAATGTTAATGAATTTTGATGACGAACTTGCATAGTTTGGTAAAAAGTCGAGAAATATCCGATTTGGTTTAGCTATAGACAGAATGAATCTGTTTGGTAATTTGAGTATGAATCACATTTCATAGCATGTTTTACTAGTTATTTACAACTTACCTCCTGGATCGTGCATGAAACGAAAATACATGAAGATGTTGTCTATGATGATATCCGGTCCAAGACAGTCAGGAAATGACATAAGATGTTTATCTAAGTCCCCTAATTGAAGATTTAAAGTTAATGTGGGATCAAGACGTTGAATATTTGACGAATTTGGTAATGAAACTTTTAAGATGCATGAGATGTTATTTTGCACCATCAATGACTTTCCAGCATATGGTAACTTATCAGGGTATAATGTTAAGGATCATAAAGCATGTCTAGTATGCGAAGAAGATACCGCTTCTCAACAATTGAAACATGGAAAGAAGACAATATATCTTCAACATCAAAGGTTTGTTAGAAGTCATCGTTCTCACCACAAGTTGAAAAAGACCTTTAATGGACATCAAAAGATTGAAAGTCCACCAACTCCGTTAACTTGGGTTGAGGTTTATGAAAAGGTAAATAACATAAACCACATCTTCGGTAAGTAAAAAAAAAAAGAAGTCATTTGTGACAAACACATGTAAGAAAAAATCAATCTTCTTCGATCTTTTGTATTGGTCTAAGTTAGAAGTTGGACATTATATAGATGTAATGCATGTTGAAAAGAGTGTGTGTGATAGTGTAATTGATACATTTCTTAACATTAACGGGAAGATGAAGGATGATCTAAAGGCTCGTTTATATTTGATTGAGATGAACATATAAAGCGAGTTGACACAAATACAAATGGGTAAGTGTACATATTTGCTCTCAGCCTGTTACAACATGTCAAAAGATGAAAAAATAAGTTTTTATCAATGTCTAAAGGGTGTGAAAGTGTCACAAGGACATTCCTCAAATGTGAAGAACCTAATATCAATGCAAGATTTTAAGCTAATTAGGTTGAAGTCTAATGATTGTGCAATTGGAAAAGGAGTTGGAATTTGACAATATTTCATATTTGCACCACGAAATTCATCCTCCTCCCCCGTCGCAGATACCAAAGCAGAAATGGCATCGAAGATACGACAAAAATTAATAGAGGAGATGAAAAAGGAGATTGAACGCGTGCAGCTAGAGTTTGTGGAGAAGAATCTTTTGTTATGACAGGAGTTTCTATCACATCAGCATTGTGTTGAATCACTTGTTGCTCCCACTCTCAGAACACAAAGGGGAGTTGTGCAACTTGTACAACGTCATGGGAGGATGTCATGAACGACTTCAAACCAGTGAGCTACCTGCTCCAAAAGTAATTCAACAAGTGTTGAGAGTGTTCCAACATCCAAATTTGTAACATCATGATTCTAGAACAAACTATACCATTAGTTATACATACACTCCAAGATAATACGCCACTGCATATGCTCACAAACATGAACATATAATTGATGAAACTGAAAATCAACATTTGCCATATATCAAACTGTTAAAATGCCAATCCATAAAAGGCATTGTAGCAAAGGTAAAAAATGCTGCTAACTTTTTACCTTCTAAACAAAAATAAGCAGAAGTGGGTTTGATAATTATGATGACTATAAAAAATTTATTCAGAAAGATCTTGGGTATAATATATTAAACTTGCTAAAAGGGTTATCACACCAGGTGTCCAAATGAATCAAAAAATTCAAACATAATAAAGTAATACAAGTAACATATATATGGGTTAATTGAATTGGCAAAATAAAGATTTAGTAATTTTTGTTTGGCTTGTCATGAAATTAGACTATAACCTGAATCAAGCCAGCGAAACCCAAATCCTTAAACAACAAATTCAAGTGTTATGCCTCCACGCAAATTCACTACCCTTTATCATATTTAGTGTCCACAACATTTAGGCTGTAGCCTCAAAGTTTCCTGTAGCAAAATCACAATTTCCTACTATATTGCTTTTTTTTTTTTTTATCAGCTCCTACTATATTGCTTAGTGTTATGCATAATAAGGTACCTCCATTTCAATCACATATCCAATTTTCAAACATGAAATATTTCCATTACCATTACTAGAAGTAATAAGTGAATACGAAAAACTTTTGAATACTAATCCACCTCTATATAAAACAAATAAATTGTTAGGAGCCAATCAATTTATTCAAATTCAGTGATTGTCGTCACCAACAATATATGATTTATATTCTAATTTCCAAGAAAAATAACAGCACAATCAGCTTTTTAACAAATTCAATATTCCAAATTAACAATTTAAAGTAAATAAACTATGAGGCATAGTTCTTGGGCTGCGAAGAATATCTAGAGTAAGTTTCAGTCAATATTATTTGAAAACCTAGAAAGGCAAAAAGTATACCCGGTAATTTGGGAAGTCACTGTGCACAGTTGCTTCAAACTGAATAAGAAATTGATCTAGCTCCACACTACCAGTCAGAATTGGTAGTTTAAAAACTTTGGTCAAAGATGATATTAGAGGCTACTCTTTCATTAAAAGAAGCAACCAACTCAAAGCAATCTGAAGGTCATTCACAAGTCATCCAAACACCTTCACTTGTATTACAGTAAAAATTATGTGCACATAACAATAGAAAATTAGTAATTCAAATATGATAATATAACCTTAAGTTTAACTCTCATACATATTATCAAAAAATACTATTGCATTAAAAATCCCTAACATGTATATATCAATTATCCAGCTTGTGACAACGAACAATATGATTAGAATTCTCCCTATATAGCTTTAGATAAACTTTTCCAATACCAATTTCATTGTTTATGTATTAGGCGCATGTTTTTCTTTCTAAGCAATGCAGTTTCCCCATCTCTATGACACGAAATATGTGACCAAGTGATTTAGACACGAGAGACACTAGTATATCGATATTGAAATGAGATGTTGCCAGCAAGTTTTTTTCACACTAAAATGAGTGTTTAGCTACTAAATGAGTGAAGAAAAACTGTTCAAAATTAATACTAACAAATAGTAAGTATATCTTTTACAAATTCTGCATAAAAATAGTAGCAGAAACTTACCCTCTGCTTCAAGGTGGTTATTTTGACAATCCGGAGGGACCTTCATTTGATCGTCCGACTCATTTATACTGGCAAGGTAGGTGTCTCGGATTCGTGGTTTTTGTCCCTTCAACCTCCAACAAGTTTTCCTTCAGCACTTTCTCCTTCCTCTCCAACACCTGCGTCCGACATCCACGTCTTCTCCTCAAAAGATGATCTGAACCTTTCCTCTTCCACAACGTTTTCCCTTTTCGCGCTTTCTCCTTCCTCTCCGACACTATTTTCCCACAACCTTCCGTTTCCTCTTCTTACAAGGTGTCTCGTCTCCAAAACCGTTTTATTTTCAAATTTCGAGTGTAATGACGATTATGTCCTTTGACATCTAAGCATCATTTCTCATATCCTCGTTCTCAAAATGGGTAATTTTTTTTTATGGTGGTAACATGATATTTTCAAAATCAGGAATGATATTTTGATCGTACTAAATAAATTATTATTTTAGTATAATATAATATTTTCTTTCAAAGAATAGTTATTTTTTATTGTTTAAGGTGTCAAACAAACTAATTTTTTTTAATGTAAATATGGTATCAAACAAACTTTTTTCTTTTGAAATATTCAATGTAAATGTGTTATTGGATTTGTGAAAGAATTGGTGATTTTCCTCCGTGATCATCTCCTCTTCAGATTTTTTTGATTCTACATGGGTTAGAATATCTATAATATCCCCCTTCATATATTATTTGCAAATAAAAAAACTATTTACTATAATATATTATTTTTTATTTGCATAAATATATAATAAATTTTCTTTTAAAATGGATAAATAAAGAAAAAAAAATATCTACTGCTATATAATACATTTTTTTAAATTATTGAGGGTGGGTGAATGGGTGTCACTCCCGTTTGCTTCTGTGAGAGGGAGAGGTTGAGGTTGAGGGTGATTGGAAATATGGGAGTATTGAGGGTACTCTCATAATTGAAAAGAAAGAAGAGTGAAATGAGATAGAAATCATGTAAGATGCATGTAAAAACCATGATGCCCTTCCTTTCTCACGTTTTTGGACAATCATTATTAACAATAATTTTATATATATACATAACATAATTTAAAGAATCATAAATAATATTAAAATTATTTAAATAAATTAACTTAATTAACAAAATTAATTTAAATTAATAAAATGGAAAATAATAAAAATTATACTTCCATTTAAAATTATATTTAATTATGTCTTCGAATTTTACATTTGTTTCTTTTATTTATAAATGAAACTTTAAATTATTTTAATTAAGTAAAATATGCACAAAATTAATAATTATTTATTCTTTTTTATATACAAGGGTAAATTTGTAATCTTAAAATTTACATTATTCAAAATAATTTAAAATACTCTTACAATCATCACATTACTCACGTATTTCAATAAACTGTTCAGGCATCCACTATAACATATCCAAATCCAAACAACCTCAACTTTCTTTTCAAAACTTCACACTTCTACTCCCACACACCCTCAACTTTCCACTCCCCCACATCTCTAATCCAAACATAGCATAAAGTACAACATTGTTCTAAGAATGTAATTAAGTCATGTTTGGCCAATACGACTTATGTGTTGATGAAAAAGTTGTGTGGTTCAAACACAATTTTGTTTAGTTTAATTTGTTGTTGGTTAACATTTTTTTTTAAATTTTGAGTAAAGTCATCCTAGCTAGAGTTGCACGGCTTGAGTTACGTGTTGGTAAAAGTTAAAGTCTTGCCTGGATATTTGACTTTAGGATTGTTACATGACTTTCGTTGTTTTTATATTGCACTAAAGTCGTGTACTACATACACCTTTACATGTGAATTTTTTAAAATTTTCTTTTTGTGTTTGTTGTATTACTATATGTAGTTTTATTTAAATAAACTAATTAATATTTTATTATTAATTGTTTATATTGAAATATTATTTATGAAAGTAAAAAAAAAAGGAATTGTTATTAATAACATACAAAGTGATTTAATAAAAAATTAATTATAATAAAAATAAGGCATGCTAGTTTTTTTTTTTAAAAAAAATAACAATTGTGAAATTATAAAAAAAAAAGTAGTTGACTTTTAAAAAATACAAATTATGAAATTAAAAGAAAAATAACATATATTAAAAATATGGGAATTAATAAGATTTTTTTTATTAGGGTTAACATCAAAATTAAGAGGTTTAGTTTTATGCATTTATATATTGTTTTTTTTTTATGATAGTGGAAAAAGATGAAGTTATAATTTTGACTGCAAAATTAAAATTGAATTTGAATACCAACTTTAGGGAAAATAATTTATTTATGAGAGAATGTGTCACGAGGAGTACATTTTCTTTATCTTTTAAGGGTCATGTTTAGTCGACATTGGAGAAAGTGAAATTGGATCATAATTGTTATTTACATCTTCATCTTTATGATCCTAATTATCAAGTCCTTGTGAGTTGTCAGGGTATTTTGGGAAGATAATAGTGCACGAATGATGTGAGATTATATGTCTATTGATGGTTGAATGTTGAAGTTTCGAAGATATTTGGTGGATTGGGAAAAACATCTAGGTTATTAGTAAAAATGTTGTATATATACACAATCTTCTGCCTTCAAAATATTTGTAAGGCTTATGAGATCCAATTTCATCATGTTCAAAATGAAAATTATTGATTTATTTACAAGAGACAAAATTTCAAACCTAACTTTCACATGCAACATAAGGAATTAGGAAGATCAACTAATAATCGTATTCATAAATAATAAAATAGATGAGTTAATTCAAAAGAAGTCAAAACAATATTCTTATTGTAAGAATGAAAGTCATAATAGGATGAATTCTTCACAATAAGATATTGTAAGATTTTCATGCTCACTAAATTCAAATTGTTATTACATAATTTAACATGCTTAATTGTTTTATTTACTATTTTTTACACATGATATATCATACATTCAATTTTTTTTTGTCAATTTAACACATACAAAAATTTAATAATTTCACCTAAACAATTTTTTTAAATACATCACAAAAAATATAATATTTTTCAATATTTTTTAACAAAATAAAAAAACAGAATGAACGATTTCATACAAATCCTCCAAACAAAACAATATAATATTTTACTAACTTTCATCTTTTTAGTATATGCGATCTTGCTTATCATTGTATAATTATTATTGTTTAAGAAATCAACTTGTTATTTTTTATTAAATCAGTTCATATGTTATTAATAACAAATTAATAATTTTTCACTTTCATAAATAATATTTAAATATAAAAAATTAATAATGTAATATCATGTTTTTAAAATAATATTTATACTAAACGCAGCAAGAAAATTTTAAAAAATTCACATGCAAAAAAAAATTATGTAATTAGCGCACCACTTTTTACAATGTAAAAACAATTGAAGTTGTGTCATTTATATACGATTTTACATTAGAAAAATAATATTTTACAACATTCCTCCTAATAAAGAAAATCATAAAAACTCATCATTAATTATACACTATCTGTAAGCTATTAAGTATAGAAAAGAGACACGTTAACATATTATCTATCACGATTTTTGATATATTTTAGTTAGTTGAAATTTGAAAGTTATTTAAAAGTCATATGTAATAAAGTAAGTTTATTTTTATGTAATAAATTCCATTTTTTTTTGTTTTTTACAGAGAGATGCATTTTTACTTTAGTTATCAATTATTTTAGAGTTAATAATTAAAACTTTATATTAATTTAGAAACTAATTTATAATTTTTATTAATAATATAAACTAATTTAGATATTATAAGTTTTTTAGTATTTAAAATATAATATAATTCAATTAACATAATAACTAATATTTTTTTAAAGATTGATTTTTGTTTAATAATTTTCTTTCAGTGTATTTGTAGTTTTTAAATGCAGATTTAATTTTTAGAAACAATTCATTTCTCGTTAGGGTCTCTAAGCTTAAATTTTTGTTAATTTTTTACCTTGGGTGTCTAAATTTAATAATACCAATTTTTTTTTTTTATTGTTCCCTAACTTCATTCCCTTCATAAAATAAGAGTCAGTGAACTTAAGATGATAGGAGAAGTAGTAATATAAGGCAGGTATATTTATTAGTGAAGTGAACAACTTATATAAGTATCTAAACTTAATTAAACATTTTTTTATAAGTTTGTTTTGAGATAAAATTTAAAAGCACACATTTCTTTATAATTTTTCTTGGAATCAGAACCGTCCTTTGATTATAAAGGCATACTTCGTACAAAGAATATTTTTTTTTGTATTTATTTATTTATTTATTTATTTTGATGTATATGCTGATCTTTAGATTATAATAGAATGTAAATTTTTTGGATGAAATAATAATTCAATTATTGAAACTAAATGTATAATACTGTTTAGATCATTTAAAAAATGACACTTAAATGATTAATGAGATATTGAAATAGACAATTAAAAATGTGAGTAGTCTTGTGTCCATACTTGTCTCTCTAATGTTGGTTGTGAAGGTAACACAGTGGTGATATTGATAGTTGTGACAATACAACAAATAAAAATGGTGATAAGAACATGATAGCAGTATTGACAATGATTAATTAGAAACATTAGTGGGATGAGACTATAACATTAGTAACAGTGATAGAAGTAACAGAGGGTGATGCATATAGCAATAATAAGGGTGGCTGCCACTGATAAAAAATTATTTTGTAATGTTGGCTAAGTTTTGTTAATTTCTTATCCTCAAGAAGATAAATAGAAAGTGATAGGAAAACAATGGTGGTGAGGTCAACAATATGCCAAGTGCTGCTTAGAGAAACAAGGGAGCGACTTTGAGACATATAGGAAAACCTTTTTGTAATGGCGTAGATTTTAGATGAGATCTCCTAGATGATACATGACAACGAAGATACATATATAATATATATTGTAATGATTCTAATATTTTTTTTCTGTTTTAAATTAATAAAATATTAGTAATTTATTAAGCAATTTAGAACAATTTTATTTATTATTTTTCCTGGTCTTTAGTTTTATATATAAAAAAATTTACATATGTTTTTTTTGGTTGTTTCATTTGTTCAACATTCATAAGGTTATCTCAAATTCACAATATAATATTTTTAGAATTAGTTTTAGAATAGAATTTAGTTACTTATGGTTTTAGAAGGGAATAAAAATACCGTCTCATGAGTACTACACCAATAAAGTTTATTTAATTTACAATAATAATGTACTTTTAATCTTATCACAATCTTAATAACACTTTTTTTTTTATTTCATGTAAATACAAACTCCAATTCCATTGATTCAAATAACTTTTAAAACACATATTTAATGATTTATATTTTTTTAATATTTTTATTTTTGTCACATGAGAGAATGTTTCACTCTCAATTTTAAATGTTTAATAATTTAAACTTTTAATTTTTTTTTTATAAGATAAAAAACTTATCTTCTCTATTATCTTTAATCCTTAACTTAGTTTCAATTTATTAAAAAAAAAAATCATTCTTTCTCAATTGTTCGACTCATTCGATATCCAATAAGTTTACTTATATCTTCAAGGTGTTTTTTTCTCTCATCACAATCTTGATTACAATTTTTTTTTCTTTATATGATTTTGTTCAAATGGTGTTTGTATTTATGAAAATGAAATATTTAATTTCATCAAATCAACATATTTATCATGTTTATTCTTTTTCTTTATGTATTTGAGATTTATCATTTTATCATTAAATCTTTGATAATATCATGCTTAGTTTGCTTGTGAGGTGGGTTTGGAGGCTAGAGACTGAAAATATAGGATATTGTAGAGAAGTGTTAGAATCTAAGTACGGAGGTTGGAGAAAATTTAAAAATTTAGAGGTAAATAATCAAGATTCAATTTGGTGGACAAACATAAAAATATATTTCGAAAGCGAAGGACTGGGGAATGGATTTGAAGATAATATTATTTGGAAAATAGGAGACGAGAAAAACATTAACTTCTGAGAGGATGGTTGGATGGAAAATAAATCCATTAGAGAAGTCTTTTCAAGATTATATATAGTTTCTACATGTAAGGGAAAACGACTATATGAAGTAGGGAGGTGAGAAAATAATAACTAGTTATGGAAGTTGGAGTAGATGAAAAATCTTTTTGAATGGAAAGATGTTCAACACCGACCAATGAAATTACTAAGAGGTATGTCATTAAGGGGAGGGAGAAGACATATGGCAATGGAATGAAGGGGAAATAATGCATGCAATATACATTTTGTGCTTGTAAATTTTAATACATGATCAACATGAGAATGTCTTAAATTAAGGGTGGACAAAAAATCCAAATTGTCAAATCCAATTCATAATTATTCAAATTCATATTACATTTAATCCATTTAAATGGATTTATCTCAAATCCAAATTCATATTTTTGGATTTTAAGTCCAATCCATTTAATTGGACATGGATTAGATATGAATACATTTTTGGATTATACAAAATGGATTTTGGGATGGATTTTGACTAAGCCTGAGTCAAGATTGAGCCAAGTCAATTTGGGCCTAGGTCGAGCAAAGTCGGTCCGAGTCCATGTCGAGTCGAGTCGACAAAGGCCCAAGTCGAGCCAATTTGATCTGACTCAAAGTCGAGCCGACTCGATACGAGCCCAAGTCGACCTGGTCAACTTAAGCCAAAGTCGAGCCGAGTCCACCCGAGCCTAAGTCGACCTGAGTGGGCCAAAACCCAAGTCAAGTCCACACCAAGCCCATGTCTAGCCAAGTCGACCCGGGCCCAAGTTGAGCAAAGTCGACCCGGGATGATGTTGAGCCAAGTCGACTTGGGCCAATGTCAAACCAAGTCGGGTTGTGCCGATATCGAGCAGAGTCGGCCCAGGCCGATGTCGAGCCGAGTCAGTCGGGTCGATGTCGACCTGATTCGGCCAGGCCCTATGTCAAGCCGAGTCGGCCAGACCAATATCGACCCGAGTCAGATCAGGCCGATGTCGAGCCAAGTCGGCCCGAGACCATTTCGAGAAGAGTCAGCCTGGACTAGTGTCGAGTCGAGTCGGCACAGACCGATGTCGAGTCGAGTCGGCACGAATCGATGTCGAACCGAGTTAGCCTAGGCCCAGGTTGAGTCAAGTTGAGCTAAGTCATCCCGACGTATGTCGATCCGAGTTGACCTAGGCCCATGTCGATCCGAGTCGAGTTGGGTCCATGTCGATTCGAGTCGAGCTGGATCCATGTCGATCTGAGTTAGCCTAGGACCATGTCGACCCGAGTCAGCCCAGACCCATGTTAACCCAAGTCAGCCCAGGCCATGTCAAGTTGTTTGGGCCTAGGCCCATGTCAAGCCAAGACGGTTCATGCCCATGTCAAGTCAAGTCAGCCTGGGCCCATGTCGAGCTGAGTCGTCCCAGGCCAAGGTTGAGTCAACATTGGGCCATGTAGAGCTAAGTCGACCCTAGCCTAGGTTGAGTCGAGTCGATTAGGTTCCATGTCAAGCCGAGTGAGTCAAAGTCTATGTCAAGCCGAGTGAACCCGAACCTATGTCGAGTTGAGTTTTTCAAGACCCAGATCGAGATGAATTTAATCTAATTGATAAAGTAAATTTAATATAATTGATAAAGTGGATTTAATCTATTTAAAATAAATTTAAAAAAATCTAAATAAATTTGATCTAATTAAAATGAATATAGATTTTAAATCCAATCCATTTTATTGGATTAGATTGAATTTTCATGACAACCCTTACCTTAAACAAGCATGATGTGTTTAAGAAACTTTATAAGAAAAAATATATGATTAGTATAAAATTAATTTTTTTTATATTATTAATTATACGAGAATCCAAAGTATACATACAATTTTATTATAATAAGCTATACATACCATTTATTTTACAATACGATCTTTCCTATCATATATGTTAGTTAGTGACATCTAGGAAACTTAGTTGATCTATGATATATAATATCAATCATCATTATAACATTATGCAACTTGTATTAGCTCCACCACTTATTATTTTTCAAAGATTTGGTAAATATTACATGATATACATTTAATTAATACAAATTGTACATGCACTGTATATATAAATGAAGAATTTGTATCTCATTTCTTTGGGTGTAAACACTATTGTACTGGTATGGACGATCGGTCAATACCACAACTTGGCTCCCATGACCGAGTCGACCAGTTCTCATTTGTCTGTGTGGGCCGACCGACATATCTGGTCCATTAACGCTCAAATCAAGGTCAACAAAGCTAAATCACCATCAAAAATTAGGTAATATGCCTTTAAGCAAGATCCACTTCACTAATTCGGCCCAATAAGGTAAACCCATTAAAATAATATAAATAGTGCATATTAAAAAAACAAGGTACGTCATTAATTACTGTACATCCGAGTGTCGAACGCCCTTTGCTGACTTGAGCGTCAAAGTGCCTTTTACAGGTACCCCCATTCGATATTTTTCCCAGAGACTGAACGACCAAGCAACTGAGACCTAAAAGAGTGGTGCGAAGACTAAGGCTTTGTTTGGATTAGAGGGTGTGGAAGAGTGGAAAGTTGAGGGTGTGAGGGAGTAGAAGTGTGAAGAAAGTGTTAAGAAAGTTGAAGGTGTTTGGATTGAGGTATGTTAGAGTGGATGTGTGAGGAAAGTTTATTGAAATATGTGAGTAATGTGATAGTTATAAGGATATTTTAAATTATTTTTAATTGTGTAAATTGTAAGATTACAAATTTACCCTTGTATATATAAAAAAAGAAATAAATGATAATTAATTTTGTGAACATTATATTTAATTAAAAGAAATTAAAGTTTTAATTATAAATAAAAGAAAAAATAATTTAAAATTCAAATAAATAAATAAATAATTTTGTATATTTAAAAATAATTTTATTATTTTCCATTTTATTAATTTAAATTAATTTTTTTAATTAAGTTAATTTATTTAGATAATTTTAATATTATTTATGTTTCTTGAAATTATGTTATATATAAATATTTATATACAAAATTATTATTAATAAGGATTTTTATTATTATCATTAACAAAATAAATATAATCAACAATGCATGCAGGAGAAAAGCAAGGATTTGGCGCTGCATGGAGGAGAAAAACAAGATACATGCGTAACTTCATACGTCTGATGTGGCATTCTCTTGGGTAGTCTCTCCTTTCTCTTCATTTCTTAGATGATCCCATATCCACTTCACTTTCTCTCTATCCCCTCCCTCACCCGCATGCAACTGTGTAAGCAAATGGGGTGCACGCATACATCTGTCGTCGAGAACAGTACCACCTCCAAAAGTAAACAGGGGCTAAAGGAGTAAGCTAACCGACCGATAGAAGGAACGAAGACGAAGTCAATCAATAATTTTCTAATTCCATCTTATTATAAACATATTCTATTATATTTTCAAATTAATAAAGGGAGAGAGATTTTCCTATATTATTAGAAACAAATCCATGAGTAGTTTTTTTTTCATATTACTTGTAAATATTGATCTATTTATATTTAGTTCTTCTTTAACTTCGTAGTTATTAAATTTTTATGTAATTCACTGTTCATTTCAAATATTTTTCAAATCTATTACAAATGATTGTGGCTCCTTAAACCTATGTCATCATACAAAATAATAGTTATTTTAAATAAATAAAAAAATTTAAAACAATTTTCTTCAAAATAAATCTAGTCTATCTATCATTGCTCAACTCGTCCAAGAAGAGGGTATCTTACTACTAAAAGGGCCGTGATTGAACTGTTTCTGTCAATTGTCATAAAATAATTGTTTATTAAGAACTGAAACTTAGTCCCTAATAATAATGACTTTTTCTCCTTCTCCAAAAACATGGAAGCCCATCATGCTAACGGCCTCAACATTCATTAGACAAGACAATTAACATTGAAAAAGGTTCCAAATTTTGCTGGCTGGCCCCCAATGTCATGAATTGTCGTGCGGATTAGAACAGATAGGAGGAAAATGGATGGAGATTAACACCAAGAACCATTAAAATGACAAATTAGAACCAGAACTATTATATTAGAATTATAAATAATTAAAGGGCTACTTTAATAATTGTGATTTTGATACGTGATTATCATTATTATGTTATTATCTAATCTTATTAAAACATTAAATATATGATAACATATATACTTTGTTTTTTTTATCGAGATATGGTAGCAAATATACTACCTTGCCAAAAGATTATTTGATGAGCATAAAAAATTGAATAATACTCCTATAAAGTTTATCGTATTCTTCTTATACACTACTCATATCTTATATAAAACTCATCCATTTCTTTTTATAGCCATCAAATCTTGTTCCTTAATTTTATCAACTCAAATGTTGTGATTATTTTATTAACTTAATCATATTTTTTTATTAATAGAAAAAATAAATAAATGAAAGTATTCAAAGGATACTCTAATCCTCGCATAAAAGATATTACTTCTCATAGTTCTTCTTAAACATATTAAACATATTTCAAAGTGGAAACTTATCACATGAATATAATAAGTACTAATCTTATAAAAAAAAAGTCATAAGTTGTATATATTTATCTTTAAAAAACTATGTATGATAAAAGACTCCGAATGAAAAATATAAAATGATTTTTTTTCCTATACCACCAATTTCCAACCCAAGCACCATGATAGTAGTCACATTTCTATTAGTTTTTCTCTTGTGCTTAAAATCTTTTGTGCTCTTCCTCCCTATATTATCTAGTGGATCTAAGAAACATGCATACAAGATATAGATATAGATATAGAACTTCAATAACCACTAACAACTAAATGTAATGATGTGGGGCACTCGTTCAGACTCCTCCCTTCCTTTTCCTACAAAATAGAAAATATACATCTTTCCTGACGATTTAGATATGAAAATATAGTAGAGCTAAACAAGATAACCATATAGAAGCATAAAACAACACAAAGATAACAAGGAAGTCATTACAATACAATTCCTGCTAAATGTATTCCAAGGCACTCAACCTTTGCTCATTATCTAATTGTTTTCAGACACAACATAAGGCATAAAATCCAGTTTGTATAAGAAAAGTTGCTAGAAAAAAACTTTGCTTTTCATCCAAGTTCAGGTCTTAAGTTGGGATATGTGAAAAATTTCGTCCACGTCAACTTTTCCTTGTTTAAAAATTACTTTGTTTCTATGTTTCCAAATACTCGACACCATGATATCAACAATCCCTTCCAAACCAAATTTTGTTTTTTATTAACATCAAAGAGATGAAATTGTTCAAAATGCCATACAAGTACATTGTATTGCACATTCACGATTCCCACCCAACTTCAACATGTATCCCAAATGTTGTACAATTTCTTGAGGCTGTTGGCATAAAGGAAAATTTGAAGTTTAAGTAGACTCCTATTTTGATTAAGTTAAACCTTGTTAAGCATTTACCATGTAAGACCCTCCATGCATGGGTTTGAGCATTATGGGATACTCTGATATAGGTGTCCAAAAATAGCTATTATCAATCCCGGGGCTTCAGCAATAAAGCATAAGCTGACCTAACTGTATAAGAACCATCTTCTTCGTCGAGCCAAATCCATGTGTCTTGTAATCCTCAATGCAATTGAACATTACTTATTAAGTTCCCTAGTTGTGATTCTAATAGACTCCTCCATTGTAGATTCCATTGTCATCCTGTACCTGTCTAGTTTCCTACCCCCCTATAGTTTTATGTTGGTTTGTTGAAATGGAAGAGAGCCTAGGGAAGCTATGTTTAAGATTATTTTCAGCTACCTATATATCCTCCCAAAATCTATTTGTATTACCTACACCTAATTTTCAGTGAAATGATTTCTAAAATTAGTTTTGATTACTCCATGCATTACATACTTTTCTGAAGTCCTTCCACCACCACTAGGACTGATGTTTCAATGCAATCCCATTTTGTTGCCCAACTTTAGGTTCATACTTAGATACCAAAATATCTCTCCAGATCTCCTTAACTTTAGTCTCAAGTTGTCAATTCCACTTAACAAGTAGGGTCTTATTAAAATAATTTATGTCGATACCCAAACATTCCTTCCTGTTTTGTTATCCCAACTAATTCAAGTTATTTTTCCTTTTTCACTCCCCTAGTCCCATAAGAATTTTCTACGTATCTTAGTGATAGCATGAAAAATAGAGATGAGTGTTTTGAAGAAAGAAGAATAGAATAAGGGGATAGAAATGAAGACAAATTTCGTCTGCTAGAGTTAGATATATACCCTTCCAAACATTGAGTTTGCTCCTAATTCTATCTATGACATGTATTCGCAACTGTCTTTTCCTTGGATTCTCACCAATAGGTAGGCGTAGATACTTGAAAGGAATGACCATTTGACTACAGTTTAGAGTTTTTGCAAAACTATCCATCATTCTCCTTTCAACACCAATGGTTCCTATAATTGATTTGTGAAAGTTAACCCTTAATCCTGAGGCTAACTCAAAACATCTAAGAATAGTCTTTACAATAAATACATTTTGGTGGTTAGCCTCACACATGAATATGGTACATCTACAAACTAAAGAACATTAACCTCTATGTCATGTTTCCTATCTTCACCCCCTTGAAGGTATTTTTCCTTTGTTGCATGTCTAACTAGTCCCGCCATACCCTCTGTCACAATAAAAAAATAGGAGGAGTCATATGATCCCTTTATCTCAACCCCCTAGACGGTCTAAACTCGGTAATATGACTCACATTTACTATTATAGGCATGCAGATTCCATGCTACATTAAAATCTAGCTTATACATCATGTGATACAAGAATTCTCATTTGACCTAATTGTAAGCCTTCTTATAATCCACTTTAATTACTAATCTACCTCCTTAAATTTTTGACCACTTTTTTGACCACTAAGACATTATCCATGAAGATTGAGATTTTTCTATAATATTAGGTAGTACTAGCTTAATCACATGACCTATCAATTATTTTCCTTCCAACCCTTGCTTACATCTAGAAAGTCACAGATTTGCACTATCAAGTAAATAGAAAAACAATCTAAGGAAAATGCATTTTCCCTCGGAGCTATACGTTGAGATTAATTGCTTTAATACATTAAATTCGACAATGTGTACATTCTGAGAGGTGTGGTTGTAGGCAGAAGTTGGAAGATGATTGAGTTAATCAATCAATCTTAGTCTTTGGATTGAAAAAAGAAAATCAAGTGATAAGATTTGGTCACCTCCCATTATTTGAGCATTTTCCTCCCTCCATATATCTGTTGTACGTATAAGCAGAAAAAAAAAATTATTGAACAATAAATGCAAAAGCCTTCACAAGACATTCCGGAGTATATAGCTATAGTACAAAGTTTTGTTACAATATCAACCCACACCAAGACCCCATTTAAAAGAGGACATTTAATAGTCACCCTTTGAGGACTAGTGATGCTATGAATGATCATCCTTCGCCTATGCAGTTGTGTTGGTAAAGTAGCAATTGAAGATCTTTTTTGGTATGCAACAAACCGAAGGAAATTTAGATGAGTTTTTAAAAGTTGAATCAAACTTGGATATTGGTAAAGATATTGTGCATCCCTAACTGGTATAATATGTTCTTGAAAGGAAGCATGGTTGTCGGAAAGTAGAAGGGAAGGAAAGGACGAGGTTAATAGTTGTGAGTTATGAGGAGGGACACTGTTAAGGTAGTGCAAATGACGTAGTAGCGTAGAGGAGCAACAAAAGCACGTGAGTTTGTGCCCTCTAACCCCACTCCTTTCTCCAACTAAGCAAAGACAAGTTAAAGGTCTTAGTCTCATTCACCATTCATGAGTCGAGCAAAATCCCAAACCAAAGCTTCAATTATAATTTTCCTAATTCATCTCTAAGTCACAACCACATGTTAACATGCAATGCAAAGTTGCATGCCATCACGTGATGGACCAAAAGTGAGTTGGGACCACTTTTCCAAACAAAGCCATGACCTTCTTTTGTATGCATGTGATGGTCACGACGTGGCTCGAGTCCACGCGTTTCGATTGAACCAAGGATGTGACCCACTGGCCCCTACCCGGAAATCCTTATGCATAATGGTTTGAGACATGGTCACACTCTACCCCAACTTCTTGTTGCTCAATTAGCTTACCCTCTTCCCTTTATTAGGTTTTCTTCCTTGTCACAACTCCTTCCTTCCTTAACTCAAATGCAAAAGGTTAATTTGACAACTCAATAGTTAAATCACAAATTTACAATCATTCAAAAACTTTTACCTTTTTAAGTGGACTTACATTTTAGAAAAAGATATTTTGTTTCTTACATTTAACAATTACAATATGAAACAATTAGATTATCAACATACACTACTACAAAATTATTAAATAAAAATAAATTTTAAAATTAAAACTAATTAATAAATTAATTTATATTATTGATAAATAATTTTTAAATTAATATTTAATTAACCATTTGATAATAATTAAATACTAATTTAAAATCTATTTATCAGTCATAAAAAATAATTTAAATATCAATAATTTTTTTAAGTTTCTAAAATATTATCTAATTTAATTAATATAATAATTAATAATTTTTTGTTTTTAAAAATAATATTTATATTATTTATAATTGAAATTTTTGCGAAATTTAAGCCTAACATGCCAACCATTGAGCATTGAGATTGGAAATGTAAAGTGTGGAAGATTCACAACCGTTGGGTGGTGTCCTCTAGTTTATTAACCATCATTAACAGAATGAAATAACGTAACTAATAACAAATAAATTCTAAAGCTATGGTAACAATCACCAATAGTAAAGATGCAAATGATGAGGAAATCTTCCACCTAAGAGTTGGCGAAAAGGAAAGGCTGACTTTAATGTATTTAGTTCTTATCTTTGAAGCAAATAATTTATGTGCTATAATTTCTTTTGGTTGGATTTTCTTCGAGGTTCAAAGCACTTCATGTCACATGGTAAAGGTTGTCACTATTTTTTTATTTTATTTTATTTTAGGCAATATTAGCCTACCATTGAGCAATAAATCCTCTTCTTCTTTTATAGGCAAATCCTCTTTTTAAATCAAAAAGTGTTAACATTTTTTATAGAAAAGTATTAACTGTATTTATTCATTTTTTATTTAATTTTTACTTCATATATAAGAAGATGTTACAAATACTATAGACATATTATTAAAATAGATTCTCTAAATATTGGTGGGACATTAATTGTTTGGGAATTAAATTCAACTTTATCTCTTTTACTTTCATTCCATTGAACTCAAACATTATTTAATTTCTAATTGATTCTTAAAATTATTTCTTTTACAAATAACTATTTTTATCTTGTAGTAGTTAAATTATTCATCTAAATACCAACCATTAACAATCATTTAATTGTTATGTTACAAATATAACAACTAATTATTTTTAATTTCTAAAATAAGTTTTTATTTAATGATTTTCTTGTAGTGGATAAATGAGGAGTTTCACCGGGTTTTCTTAATTTATTTTCTTCTTTGAATTCTTTTCTTTTGCCTTCACATGAAATGTTAAATCTTTTTAGTTGTTTTCTTCGTAATTTCACATTGAGTTTCGAGGTTTTGATTAATAAAAAATTCATTTTTTAATTCTCTACAACATTTGTTTTAATATTCTAATATCCTGAAAAAACTAGTTTTTGTGAGAGGTTCTACTTGAACACAAGATTGATAGTTTTTCTTATCTTAAACTTTGGTTTCTTAGTTAGTTCACATTGGTCTAATTAATTTCTTGGGCGCATGATTCAAGAGAGAGGAGACAAACAATCCTATGAAGTATATGCATGGAACAAAATGGATTAAACTAGTTGACACATGTTTTACTAGTGAGTTTCAGTTGAATCCGATTGAAGCATGTCCAATCTGGTTTAGCTCTGTTGGAGGATTGAGAATTGATTAATCTTTACAGAACCTGTGAAGAATTCAATAGTGAAAGAACTTGAGGATCAACCACTCTTTATTTGTTGTTTTAATCTCTTTTATATTTTATGCTAAACAATCTTAACGTCTTTTATCTTTATTGTTATCGCTAACTTCTCTTCCTTACAGATATATTCTGAACACTGATTTACTAATTTCACTGTTAGATTCGTTGAGAGACAACTTTAGGTCATCTGACTATAATTGTACTATCATCTAGCGTTACATAACTCTATGGTAAAATCATTTGAATCTGATAACAAAATAACAACTATTACTCGTAGATATGGAAAATATAACTTCACATACTTAAAAGGAAAAAAATAAAGACACAATAAATTGTAAATCAATTAGTTAAATTAAGATTATGATTGACTTATATTAATCTAATAATGAAAAGAATAGACGATTAAAAAAGTTAGAAAAATAAAGTTACAAGAAATGAAGAATAAATTATTTTAAACTTATTTATAAGTTTTTTTAACAATATTTCATCCTCCATTTACTTTAAACTATATTTTCTACACCATTTGCTTTAAATCATATTTTCTAAACTCAAATAAATCAGGAATTACAAAATGTGTTTTTTACCTCTTGTCAAATTTTGTTTAGTCTACGCGTTTTTAAACAGATAAATTATTCTTTTAACTTTTATAAACATAAAATTGATATTTTTTCTATATTTAACTTTAACACTGAATGACAAATTATTTCAAGTTAAAAAAAATAAATTTTCATATTCTATAAGAATTAAAATGACATTTTTTATTTTAATTTTTTTTCTTGATGCAAAGCGTTAATGGGATTTGAATCCATAATGTCATGAAAATTATTCAAACTTTTTACTTGATTAATCTTAAGGGCTTAACTAGTAAACTAAAACCTTAGTTGACATTAATAAAACATGTTGGTTTTGTTTCTTTAACATATCAACTTCTGCATCACTAATTCAAATTAAATCTAGGTTAATTTGTTAATGTATTTTAGATCTTTTAATTAATTTTTTCAATTTAATTTTATAAAATACAAATTTTAAACTTCTCTTTCTATTTTTATTTTACTAGTCAATTCGTTGGTTCACTAACCTCTTTATCAATTGTCTCTATTTGAATTGAGTCATAATTTTAAGACCACATTAGATTATGAATCTGTCTATCCCAACTCATGGATTGGTAGTTGTACTACAAAATACCTAAAATATAAGGTTTTATAATATATCATGCGTTGCACTACAAAGAAAATCATGAAATAAAAACTAATTTTAGAGATAAAAAATAGTTAGTTGCTATAGTGACTAAATTAGAGACCATTTTAGAGACTAAATTTTTTTTTGGTTTCTAAATTAGTTTCTATTATTGTTAAATAGTTTCTAAATTGATATCTAATTAACTACCAATGTTTTAACTACCAATTATTTAGATTCTAATTAGATACCAATTTAGAAACCATTTAACAATAATATAATTTAGAAACTAAAAGTTTTTTTTAAGTTTCTAAAATGGTCTTTAATTTAATCACTATAACAACTAATTAATTTTAGTCTCTAAAATTGGTTTCTATTTCATGATTTTCTTGTAGTGTTAGTAGATAAGATATGTTAAAAAGTTATGATAGTTTACCTTATAGTTCAACAGTAATCACCCACGTTAATCACAGCTTGACCTTAACTGCCAAGTAACCTTAATAATGAGACACATGTAAGGAATAACGTTTTCAAGTTTGTGTTGTTTGTACTATGGAATATATATGTTGTATAAGATTGTGGGGTAGCCAAGTATATCTAAAATAAGACATTATTCATGAAGTTATTAGTGGAACAGAGTTTTCTACAAACTTTTCTGATAATATTGGTTTTGGAATACAAGAGTATGTAGTTCTCTTGGATTTTGTAGGTTTCGTTGAAAACTCTCTTTGTTGGACCTTCTCTTTGTAATAGGGTTTGAGCACCTCCTCAAGGATTTCATATTATTTTATTTATTATTTGCCAATAAAAAAGAAACATAAAAGAAAGAACATGACCTAAACTATTATGATAAAATACTCATTTTCATTGGGTCTCTATCTTAGCTCATGAGTCTATAAATACCTTAATTCTCTCATGAAGTAGATCTATCTTATTTTTCATTTACTCACTTACAAATTCAGATATATTCTTATGGATTTGAACATTCGAGAATTGAATCTTCTGTAGATGTCTCACCACTCGATAGAACAACTCAAAAAACTTAAATAATCATATACATCTCGAAAGAATGACATCTCAACCTCAATAAGTAAAAGAGTAAAAAATATATATATGAACTTAATATAACGTGTTTAGGATAGGGAAAAATAAGAAAAAATAGTTAAAATTATTTTTTTCATTTTAAAATAAAAGAGAATTGGTGTTATATATTAATATTTTGGTAAAATTATATTAATATTTACAACGATGATGTGACATGAATATAAATTATAATATGAATTTTTTTTCTTATTTTTAAATTTTTTTGCTTTTAATAACCTAGTGACTTATATATCATCTCATCAAAATCAAGTGAATAACATGTTAATAGAAAAAAAATATAGAATTAAAAAACTGAAAACAAAAGGTTAAAAATTTTGGATTAAAAAATATATTAAACCATCCTGTGCGAGAAATTTCACCAAGTGATCCTGCATGGGAAAGCATTATCAACCATATCCTCTTTTCGTCATATGTTTCAATTTTCTTAAAAAATAATATCTGATTGGGTTAGGTATTGTTTGATATAACGATCAAACTATAGCTAGCAACCTAAATAGTAAAAAGATCTACTGCTATTGTTTGTCAAATCCGTTTTCTTTTATCAGCGCATTCCACATCAATATCATAATAATTAAAAAAGCTATTCTCTTTTCTAGTTCATTCAGGATTAACTACATTATCTGAGTTGTTTATAAAAGAAATTATACCACGTAAAATTTAGCTTAAAATTGGAACGAGTTGTTTAATAATCCATAATTTCTCCTGCGTGTTTATTATTTGCGTTATTTATAAGAGAAAGTATAAAATATTGAAGAAAGGAAAATATAATATCTATAACTAAAGCAACTTGATAATAAAAAATTTGAGTAGAGTAAAAGGTAATTGAATAAACATTCTTAAAAGATATTGGTTGATAATTAAGGCTATTATCCAAAATCTATGATTTAGTTTCTTTGTAATTGCTTAGGTAAAGGGTATATCTCTTTGTTTATTAATTTATTTATTCCTAATCCTTGTTTTCCATCAGTGTTTGTCTTTGATAATTGTGATGAATATAAATTGATGTTTAATTTGGAAGCAATTAAGGGACAATGCAGCCCCACAATTAGATATGTGAGCACTCCTCCCACGTGATTTTTCTCTGCATAGCATTGTTGGTCGCCTTGTTTGAAAATGAAGGAATAGCCTCCATCAATGTCGGTTATCTTTTCTGGTTCGTTATGTGGTTTCCTTTCTTGTTCAGTCAAGAACTATGCATGATTAATGGAAACGATATTGTAAAGGGACATAATTAGATAATGCAGTTCTTCCTCTTTTTCTATCCTTAATTTCTTTGGGTATGCATGGATTCATATCAGCCACTCCATGCATGTGGTAGGCAAAGTGCCGTGTGCTTCAGAGAAACTTCTTCTGCCAAATCTGGCTAAATACCAGCTTTTGTACAACATTCACAGACTCACAAATTTTATGTACTTCATTACCTATTCATAGAGATCACACAAGCTAAGTATTATACAATTATATACGATTTCTAATTTTTAAATGGTTGTGAAGAGAATTTTTCACTCACGTGCCCCTGCGAGAGAGAGGAAGAACCTTTTGTAGGCTAAATTATGAAATAAAATAAAACAATACTTAAGGATTATAAGTATGTTAGGAAGCAAAGTCTACATCCAGGAACTAACTAGAATGCATGATATGAAGTTGAAGGGAGATTCTGAATTTCATCTTGCAATCCGTGCAGTTTTTGCAGTGGAGCTAAATATCTGGGAATGGTGGGCACATAAAATATCTGGGAGAAATTTTCAGTGAACTTCTAATACTGAAAATGTCAAAATCTAATCTATCCATTGCAATTTAATGTATCAGGTACATTCATGTAGGAAAATAACAATTTCCCTTCCTCCACGTTAAGAATTAAAAAGTAGATGATGATTGATTAATGCTTGGTCAAATCAATTCAAATATTTTTCAGATGCTTCCTACCTAATTTTACACAGTAGTTCTAATAGATAGATAGATGTACATGTATCACGTGTCTTTATTTGTATCAGTTGTGCAATAGACATGGCAAATGAAGAAATTTCATAAATTGCGTCACGCTAGCAGTATCTATATACGAGGGAAAATTAAAATTCACCAATATTATATTATTGAAAGATGTGAAAGAAAAAGGTCATAGCTTTGATCCATTCAACATTTTTCTTTTTCCCAGACATTCTTGTTTGGAACATCTTCAAATTTTAGTTACGTTACATGTTGTAAAGAGTCCGAAGTTGTGCAAGATCCAATCTAATCCAATGGTATGCTCCAATTTATATCCCATTTTGAACAGTAAACGAAGATGTTCAAGTCATCATATAATTGTATCTAGGAGATCGTATATGTCAATTAAAACCAAAGATAAATTATAATATATAAAACAAAGCTTAATATACACGTGTTGTAAATTTTATTTTATAAATTGATTTTATAAAATGAAATTAAATTATCCTAAATTATAATGAAAACTTATAAAATTATTTTAATTTTTTTAATTAAATAAATATGTATTAGCTTCAGACGTTAATAGATTTAATTTTGTCAACTCTAATACGATACAAAAAGTTTTTTTAAAAGAAAAATCAAAAAAATTAATTTTAAATTCTTTTAATAAGTAAGACTATTGTCACCTTAACCAATCCTAATAGAGTCTTCTTAATGTTGAACACTACTAGAGTCGGCTTAGTCAACTGATGATAAATATTTTTAATTTTTTTAATGAGTAAAATTATTTATTTTAGTGTCAGACTAGCATCGACTAAAGAGACGCTAACTAAATTAAATAAATTTTAAAATAAAAAAATTAGCATCGATTAAACTAACGTTAAATTAAATAATTTTTAAAATAAAAAATATTAGCGTGGGTCAAACCGATGTTAAATAAAATAAGTATTAAAAATAAATAAATTCGGTCTAGCAGACACTTTGTTTACTTTTAGTATTTATATTTATTTAAGTTTGTTTGGACTAAGTTAACACTAGTTTATATTGCAATGAATCAATGCGTCTTCGTGACAATGAAGCACCTACTTTTGTTAATTTAATTTTAGAAAGTGTTTGGATTGCAATAGTAAGTGAGATTTGGAAACTTAAGAATAAGCACATACTTAAAGGTGGAATGATTGATCATTCTGAAATTTTCTCCATGGCTCAACTGAAGACCTTGTCCCGGGTAACCTCTAAAGTCCCTTCTTCTTGTTTTTTCATTTCTAACTGGTATCTGGATCTCCTGGTTTGTGTGTATTTGATTAAAAATAAGTGATTTATTTAAATTGGTCAAACTGTATTTGTTTAGTAGGAAGTTAGTGGCAAGCTTCTGGGAGAAGGGGTTGTTCGTTTCTGTGTTTGATTTGTGCATGGGTTGAATCATCCTTAAATTGATTCTTATTTATTTATTTTTTATTGTTGATTAAAAAAACAATAAAGAGAAACCTTACATTATTTTTAATCTAAAGGTCCAGGTTTAAAGATGAAAAATCTTGTCACCCTAATTTTTGTTTCTTACTTTCTATATAACTCTCCTCACATTAATTTTCTTATTCATACTCAAATCTCCTCACACTCATTTTTTTCATCAACATTTCATCTTCTTCATCCACAATCATCTCCTTCAATCACACTCATCTCTTCACTCATCACATTCATCCACACTCTAGTTTTAATTTTTTTTTTATCAGCAAAAAATAAATATAATAAAGGAGGTACTTCAGGGTACCTCAACCCGTATACAAAAACCCACAGAACTAATACTACAGCCGACTCATATAACATAACCATGAGGCCAACACCAACACCTACACCTACACAACAATCTCAGACCCAACAATCTCACACCTACACTCTAGTTTTAATTATTTCATTCACATTCATTTACTTCATTCATATTCATCAACACTTCTCTCCTTTATCTATTACAATTTTATTTCTATTTTTCTTTTATATTTTATTTTGTTAAAGATGAAATGTTCTACTACAAACTTCTTTTTGAGATTTTTTTCATTAGCGTTGACCAAATCAACACAATTTAAATTAATATTAAAATAAATTTTATTTAGAGTTTGCTAAATCGACACTAAATTAAATAAGTTTTAAAATAAAAAAACATTAACATCGGTTAAGCTAACGCTAAATTAAATAAATTTTAAAATAAAAAATATTATTTTTATTCAAGCCGATGTTAAATTAAATAAAGAGTTATTAGATGACTTATAAATAACTAGTTCTAATTATAAATAACTAGTTCTAATAAAAAATATTGCAAATTCCACATCAATTAAATATAGTCTCGCAATAAAAAAATAACTTCAATAAAAATTAAAAAAAAATAACTAAAACAAACATAACTCCACATGTAACTAACTAATTCTATTGTTGCAGTAAATTTTATTATTGTGTTTCCCTATTAACCTCTTAGATCAATATTTTTAAATAGGTTATAATTTTTTTAATTTAATTTACATAATATCATATATAAATTTTGGTCTAGTCTTTTTATATTATTTTTTTGTATTTTTTTTAATAATAATTTTTTTTATGTGATGGAAGATAATTGTTGTTACCTGATATGTCAGTCTAGCTCAGATGTAAAGTTACATAGAAATGTCTAACATCAAAATTTTTATAAAAAAAAAAATATGTATCAAAATATTATATTCACTACAAGAAAATCATGAAATAGAAACCAAAATAATTAGTTGCAATAGTAACTAAAATAGAGACCATTTTAGAAACTAAAAAAAAAATTGGTTTCTAAATTAATTTCTATTATTGTTAAATAGTTTCTAAATTGATATATAATTAGCAACCAAGGTTCTAATTAGATACCAATTTAGAAACTATTTAACAATAATAGAAACTAATTTATAAACCAAAATTTTGTTTAGTTTCTAAAATGGTCTCTAATTTAGTTATTATTGTAACTAATTATTTTGGTATCTAAAAATTTGTTTTTATTTCATGATTTTCTTATAGTAATTATAGTTGTGATGAGTCCTTTTAAACTCCAATTAGAAAGTAAATATTTAAACATAATGCACCTCACAAATGGGTTAAAGTAAAAAATAAATATTTGTTATAATGAAAAGTTAGATAAATTTTTTTTATCAACAAGAAAAAATAAATAGATATGAACCACTTTAGGGTGACCCAACCCTTATACAAACCATAAGTTAGAGACAACCTAACCTTCACAAACTAAGTTATTGAAAAATTATGAACTAACTTGACTAACCCGGGTTGATTATCTTTTCATTGTACTTGTACGAATGTTTTTAAAAGAGAGGGATGGAGTCTCTTATTTATCAAGATGGTATTATTTACTTTCTTTTATATAGGCACCATATTTTAGGTTAAGGATCTTTGTTGATTAACGAATGAGAGAGTGCGAAGTGTTTATGGACGCATGGTGCCAATTAAATAACATGAAGGGAACGAAGCCATTCCTGGTCTTAGGTTGGATCCTGTTTTCCAAGCAAAAGGGTGTCATTTTCAGGCAGGACAGAGCAGGAGACAATGATTTGAACCAAAATTGTAGCCATTGTTTTTCTTGTCCTGGAAGAGTGCAGTGCACCACATGTCTTCACATCCTATTGGAAACTGTTTCAGCCTATAAAATGAGAGCAACCAGAGGATTTTGAAGCAAGTTCAAGGTTTCTCACTAATACCATACATTCAACTACCATGGCTATGTTACCCACCAAACGCTTCCTTCTGCTTGCTTTTCTCTTGCTTTACTTCCTTTCCATTAATGCTTCAGGTGACCTTACTTTCCTGTGCCTTTATAATATATCTTTTTGTGCTTCTAAATTAACTTCATTTACTTTTGATTTTTTTTAAAAATTGTTAATTTTAATCCTCCTAGGTTAACAAGAATTATCTCTAAAAAACATAAATAAATAACAAACAAACAAATAGAAAATTAGAACTACATTAAATAAAATATATTGGAGTAAAAACATATTTTACTCGTATGTAATCTGAGTGTATAATTTAGGTGTTCTTGATGTTTCCTTACAGCCAGAAGTTTAAGGGAGACTAAGGATGAATTAGTTCCAGTTTCTGTCGAGAAGAGCCACGAAGATCAATTTAAGCTAAATCAAGGAGGGGAACAAGATATTGGTGACTTGACAACAATGGACTACACTCCTGCAAAAAAGAACCCTCCAATTCATAATTAATTCTTAGCTTTTTTTTTAGTTTTGTTGGAAAAAGCGCACAGTGATTGTTCTGGGATTCTGAACTTCGATGAACTTTGATCAAGCACTAGTAACTGTATGAACTTAGAAGTTAGAACTATGTAAATAGTTTTTGAGCTAAGAGAATGTTTCAGGGACCATATTATTAGTGAGAAGAGTTTTGTAGACGTGTTGATCATAATAAAGAACACAGATGCATAATATATATTCATCCTTGTCTTTTCCATTCTCAAACATTCATTTTCTTCCCAGAATCGCATTATATGTATATTTTCGTACATCTCAGGTAATTAACTGGAGTTAATCTTGGAGCATATGTAAAGGAAAGAAGATTTATGAAGAAGTTGTTGTAAGCAATTTGAAAGACTAACCAATCGAGATGTTGTTTTCTTGTGGTGATAAATTAGAACCTAATGTAGAAGCTGTAGAAATACATGAAGGTAAATGAAACAGTATATGCAGACACAAGTGAGTGGATCAGTCATCACAGCCATTATAATTAAATTATATATGCATTATATTTATGACCAAAAGTATATAGTACAAATGAAGACAAAAATATGTCCACAAATGTAATAATATATTTGAATACTGAATTTACAAATTTGAAGCTAAATATAAGATTCCCATGATTTCATGAGAAAGTGCTTTTTTAAGCTATCAATCATTTACTTAATCATGGGGAAATGGTAACAAAGATTGGTGAAAAACTGTTAAACAAATACCAAATCATGGAGCATGTAAAGATTCCAAACATATCAGTTTGTTTCATTATTCCATCACTTATTATTATTGAATCATTCCAGACAACTGTTCTTGATGCATGTGGGTTGATAAGAAGGAAAAAGAATATATAATATTAAATTCCCTTGATTAAATTAAGATAAAAGTAAACATAAGTCAATAAAGATATAAGAAAAAAAAATAGTAGGCACAAATAATAGAGTGAATATGGATTATGGTGACTAATTAAATCTTTAAGCCATCACAAAACATATAATCTGTCAATCTTAGTTAAAGTAGGTATAGCTGCGGCCATTTTCATGCATTTAACTCCTAAAAACTGAGTTTACGACTTTATGATGAAGAATTTTATTAATTAGCCTTAAAATTAACATTTAAATTTGATAGACTGTTCGAATCAACTAACAAACTAACTGATGGCGAGATTTCATGTTTGAATTAGAAGAAATCTAGATGATTTGAAAATTCTTAGAGTTATATATAATTCTTGTTGTAACATGATTATATGAAAAATGCACATTAACATATATCACTACTCTTTCCAATTTTAATCCTTTTGCAAGGATTAGAACTTAATTCCTATTTCGTAATACTGCAAAAATTAAGAACGATACAATTTATCATCTAAGGATAAGTTATACGAAAATTCAAAAGCTTTTATATGAAGTAAAATCTTAAAATATATAATTTTTAATATATATTTATATTGCATAACCCAAATAAATACAATTAAAACAAAGAAATACGAGATATCTAATTGCAACTCTATAGGCTCCTTTAATACATCCTAATGTAGAATAAGATATTCATCAATTACATTCTTTCACCTTCTCTAATTACACATCTATATCCTTAAATAAAATTACATCATGCATATGAATGATCGAACACCCTTTGATCCAAGATATGAAGAATTAAATTTTAATTATTGAATTATAAAACAAATCGGGAATGTTGTTTAAATAAGAAGTATATGTTGTATGAGGGATAACTCACATAGTTGGAGTAACAAGATCTTTGCTCAAGCATTTCGATATATCACTTCAATGTTATCGATTGAGCAATATATATTTGAAAGAGAGACTTTCTTATTTGAATGATCAACCAATATTTAAGCACTGATCAAGCTTTTATTGGAGAGAATATCACAATTGACTCCCCTTTTTCAAGCATCACACCATTGTTTGTTTGATTTAAGTGACTAAATACATCAAGCCACCAAGTTCCAATCCACTTATAAATCTCTTTCTCTTCATCCACTACAAAAAAAAATAAAAATTGTTTGACGACCACCAAAATCGGTTGCTATTATGGTTGTACTAACTCTCACTCACGAACTCAAGAACGAATACTAAGATAGTTATTCCCTTCTCCTACTCCTACTTGAATCAACATATTGAGGTGAAGCAACTAGCAACTATAGAACTAATGATAAAATGGTAACTTTCATTCCTTTCTTTCCCCTTCCTTTTCTTCTATCACCAGCATCACCCTTTGTTTGAAAGTTAAAGTAACATTTTCATCCTTTACATCATTTTGAGGGAAATGAACACTGAGATGATGAAAAATATAGATTGGTGTGTCATTGGCCTTTTGTTCGTAGTGGGATAAACTAACCTAAATAGTTAAGTGAAGGAGACCCACATGCCCTGAAGTGGACCTTGAAACTCAAGTCCCAGGTTTGGTTACCTCAATTTTTAGGAGACCAATTCACAACTAAAATCAATGTGTTAGAGAGAGTCAAAGTCAGGTCCTATGAGTAGACATAAAACCTATAATCATTGCACCAAAGAATCTGTAATCATATTATGACTAATATTATCATAATTATGTTAATTATTATTTTAGTAATATTATTACTAACTTTATTATTATTACAATTAATAATATTATTATATTAATAATAATAAAAAACAATAATCATAAAAAAATAATTATAATTTGGTCGTTAAATCAATTGTTAATTTGTAGTGATATATTTGTATTTAGTGACCAATTTGATTTTGGTTGCTAAATCAATTAACAATGAAAACCAAATTCGATCACTGATTTATATGGATTTAGCGACTGAAATCAAATCATTCGCTATTTTGTATTGATATATTTGTATTTATTAATCAATTTGATTCGGTTGTTAAATCATTGCAAATTAACAACAAAAATCATATTGATCACCGATTTGTACTAAATTAGTGACTAAAATTAAATCAATCGCTAATTTGTAGTGATAATATTTATATTTAGCAACCAATTTGATTTTGATTACTAAATTGGTGTAAATTTGCTACGAAAATTAGGTTAATCACTAATTTTCACTAAATTAGTGACTAAAATTAAATCATTCGCTATTTCAATCATAATTTAGGGTTTAGAGTTTAGAGTTTACGACCAATTTATTTCAAATTGCTAAAATCAGTTAGTAAAAATATTTTCTTCTTCTTTTAGTGATCACTTGAAAGATGAAAGTTCCAAAAGAAAGAAAATTATTTTGACTATCTCTTTCGCCCAAACCTTAAAACTTTAACAATGAACTCTATCACTTGAATAACCAAATTCGAATAATCTCTATACCTACAATAAATATTATGACTTACTATCTTTTAAAAATGCGTAGTCAATACTTAAATAAAAACTCAATAAACAATATAAAAAACAATAAAAATATTCTAATTTCATATAATGATTTTACCCAATAAACCCAATTATCTAAATCATTTTAAGACGTTTCTAAACCTACTTAAACTCATAAAACCATCAAATATATCAATTCCATAAAAAAATGTATACTACCTAATACTACCTTAACAATTCCGAAAACAAAACCCATTTACTTTTACAATTCATCCATCTTAACTTAAGCTCGAGAAACAACATACAACAGTCTACATCCACACATCTATATCATATAAATTCAATTCTAAACAAACAAGGAATTTTGAACCAATTCTTCCTACTTAATAGGCATTTATTTCTCCAAAAACCTGTGAAAAACTCCATCTAAACAACTAAAATATTAAGCAGAAACTAAATATATTCAAATAACAACTTTATCAACTTATTGAGTCTATTAAACCCTCATATACTCACTGTGAAACTAAAAATAGAATAGATAATGATTTGTTTCAAATGAGAACTTATTCCAAATCAAAATCTAGTCAACTAAAAAATCCAAGAAGTAGCCATTTCCTAATCTGGAAAATCTAATCAACTAAAAAATCCAAGAAATGACGTACAATTTCAAAAAAAAAAAAATAGAAAAGTATAAACAAAATAATAAACTTTTCAACATAAATAACTATAAATAGTTGACATTCTAATGAATATTTTAAATATCTTAATAGTAACTTAAAATATTAATATTTACCCATTCTAAAAGAATTTATTCTAAAAAAAAAAAATTGTTATTACATAACACTTGCTGATTTTTTATTTATTTATTTTTACCAGACAAAATGAGTTAATAAAATGGTGGTATTTCAGGAATATCTCAACTTTTATACAAATAACAACTTAAGTCTAACATGAAAATTTTTATAAAAAAAATTATTACCAATTTCCCAGATTAATTCAATTTTTTAAAAAACCAGATTAATAAAAAAATGCAGTTTTTTATTTAAAAAAAACAGTTCTAACTAAATGATTATGAATTTAGTTAGTTCAAATATTTTTGAAGAACGTTAGTCCTCCTTAAGTAGTATACTTTAGATTGATGTTAACATGCTTCATAGTTTGACAAAATGATTTGTTCTAGTAGTATCCCAAAATTGATATAAGGGAGAAGAATGTAGAAAGCAGCGATGTGAGAGCATATATGTAAAATAACGGCATTAGTTTAAAATTGAATAACGAAATTATTGAGCAGCAAAGGTTAAGAAGTTCTGGGTTGTTATTTTTCGATAATAGTTTGGGAGTATGGTGAAACTTGCACATCGCAATAGCGTGGCTACTTGGTGTGGCTTATTCTTCTTCTTCTGTATTGTGTGGATGATGACACAGCTTTTATCAGGCCTCTAAATCATGTTGGGTCCATGTGCAATTTGCAAGCGACAAGGAAGGCCTACCAAGTAGATAATCGCTGGACTCGTCCCATGTGATATATACGAACACTGTCTATTGTCTTACTCTTCCAAAGAAGAAAAACATTGTCCAATGTCTTATCTGACACTGATCTTAGTCTCACCAATGTCGCCTTTTCTCCCTCCATCCATTAATGCTTCGCATCTTCCATCATTAATTAATCAAATCTTCTGTACACGCAATCTAACTCGAGCACAAGAAAACACCCACAACAAACAAAACCACCATTATCTCTCTCTCACACTCACTAAGCAATTCATAACTAAATCAAACTCAGAATCGCCTCCATCACCCTAGATAGAAATTGAATGATTGCCACTAGCCCCCGAATGATGCATGAACTTGAAAACTTTATTAGTTAATTAACTACTTCCACAGTGTTTTTCCTCATTACTTTATCAAGTGCTGGAATTATTAGCATTACCCCGGTTCCAACTATGTGTAATGTGATCTTAATCATTTGAATGATTACTTAGAATTAATTAATTAACTAATTACAATTTCCACAAGGGCCCCCTACCATAGAGATTGATTGACAAAGGACACATATATAAGAGTAAATCATTCAATTATTAATCAATAAAAGAGGGAGAAATTGTTGATTAGGAAGGCCATAATGTTGGCAGGTGGTAGCATAGATGTTTCACTAAATCTTTTCACATTGTAAATTAAGGGATTGACAAGGTGAGGTACGATGCCTCAGATTGGCAGGGTAAACAGGTTGCAGGCCTGACACATGGCCCCGCAGCAATGTTGCAGGCTTGAATGTGTTATCTTGTCTGCACTGCCACACAGATCCAATGGCCCAACTCAAATTCTCATATTTTCTCCTAAACTGTAGCAAGCCATCGGCATGAATCATGAAGGTCACTTTCTACTGCCCTAGATCTATCTGATATTTTCAACTGGTTATCAGTTATTGAACGTAACTTCAAATTTCCAACAACTAGGTCACATGTAAATTTCAGAAATAAAAAAGGACTCTTGCATCTAGACTCTTGATCATTCTAGAATGATACCATTATGCTACAACATCAACATATAACTCTGCATGCACATTTATATATTAGTAATTTAAGAAAAAGGACTTGAATTTCCCATTTATGTGAAAAGAACAATGCCTTCTTTAATTAGTTTGCTCATACTTAATTGAATCCGAAGACAGAGACAAGAGTCCTATATGGGAGTTTCTGGCATGTGACCGAATACGGGTTGAAAAGATAAAATCCTTAACTTTTGTTCCAGATTTAGGGACAAAAGCTATCACTAACTAATATGCATGGAACAGTTGGGGAACAATATTAATATATAGATGTATAGGAATGAGAATAAGGGTGTGAAAGAAAACCAAGAGTGCCCGAATACACGTATAAAGTATATATAGTTTTAGTTTCACATGTAGATGGTTGATTTCTGTTTTTCTCGTTTAAATCTTTTCCCCAACAAAGCACATATAGCCATCTATTTCAAGCCAGACAGTGTTGATGTGACACCCTCGTAGACCATTAGCCTCATGTACAAAATTACCATTGTTTTCCATGGATACGTACCTAATAATCTCAGTGGAATGTGTCAATCTTGCGTCTATAAATAAGAGTGAAATAAGCACAGGTAGAGCACATTCAGATAAAGAGCCAATTAAGAAATAATAGAGCATACACCACAAGTCTAATAGTTTTTTCTCGAGATGGCTGTTTCACAGAACAAGCGCATTCTATTAGTGGCTTTCGTCATCCTCTGCCTCTTCTCCCCCCAAACTATAGGTACTTCTTTCGTCACAAAACTGTCAGAACATTCGATTCAAAATTAAATATTCCCATGTTTCAATATCCTGTTAATTTCTTTCAAGTTTTTTTATTAACGTGTTCTTTTCAAAACAAAATTGTGTATGCAGCACGAACGTTGAAAGAAAAAACCAATATAACTAGTGGGCATGCCAACACAGTTCAACACAACAAGGAATCGCATGCTGAGGTATTTAAACCAAAAGATGAGGATGTTAACGTTGGTGGTGATGTGTTCTCAATGGATTACACTCCAGCCTCCAGGAAACCACCGATTCACAATTAAATTACTTCGCAGTTTTGGTAAAGAAAGTAGATAGTATAGAAAAAAGTGTACTAATATTCAAGAATAAGTTGTGCCTTTTTTTGTATAAAGTTATTACCTAGATCTAGCTAGAGCATAAGGTAATTAATTTATAAGTATTATCATTTTTTGGCAACAGTGAAACTTTTGGTCTCAACTACGTGATTGAAATTAACTTCACTTTGTTCGATTTCTTCTTATGTTAAAGATCCTTAAAAAGTTGAAACTACACAAAAAGAAAGGTGATGTTTATGAAGAATTCAACTACATACAATTATTTATTGCTAAACGTCTCCAGACATATGCATGTGTACAGTGTACTACACACTCAACCTATCTTTTATCTACTGTCCATACGTATTTCTTTGTTGGGAACAAAATATTGCATATAATTTATGAAAAACAAAACTCTTGCAGTAAAGTTTTTATCTATGAGTAGCCTTAGCTAAACTAAGATTTTGAACACACCCACACAATCAGCCATGACAAACTTCAATAGTTTTGGATACAAAAAATTAAAAACGCAAGTCTCCTCCAAGAAGTTTATATGGATACAACATAGAATTCAGCTTAAACTTGGAGACTTGATATCATGAAATGAAAATATATGTAATATGTGTTGATATAATGTTATATATATATATATATATACAAAATTGAATGCAATTTTTAATAGAAAATTCAAAATAAAGGGTACTGCATATAAAATCATTATTTTATTGGCACAGACATGAGTGCTTGCGAAGAGGCCAAAATGTATAATCTGAAGCAACAGTTAATTGATCTTTGTGCACTGTGTGGACGTCCTTTCCAGATGCAATTATATATTATTATAATATATGGAAGTTTGTTTCAACTTGCAATCCTCTTTGCCATGCACTTTATACTGTTATTTATTAGTTCTATATGATTGTTGCTTAGCAATAGGTTTTCATGTCTGCTTTTGTTTTGGTGTTTTTCTTCTTCCTCGATCTTTCCTCTTTTACTTAGCAATAGCAATAGTTCATACCTTCGTCTTTTATTCAATTCCAAAGCGACAAAAAAAAATTGTTGTGACTGGTATATTAACTTTTGATGTTGAAACTAAACCTCCAAAATTTAGTGCAACTCATCTATAAGCATGAAATTTACTGTGGAAGTTGATATCACTACTGCATATTATTATTAAAAAAATACTATACATCTTCTGTGTAAAAGTATAAATAGTTATTCGAAACTGTTTGAATTTGGTTTATTAAATGTTTAGTCAAACTTATTGATTTAGCTATCAAATTATGGAGGCTGAAATTGGACTCCATTGTATAAATAATTAAAACCCATATACTTTGTAGGTTAACATAATCCATGACCTCTATTTTTAGGTACTTTTAGTTTATAAGTTAACAACTACCTTCTAGATAATAAGTTCTTAATTTCTAGTTTATATATTCCTAACTTTTAGTTAAGCTTTTAACTTATAAGTTTTAAGCTAATAAATTATCTCATTAGATTAAAAGCGTAAATTAGTTAATAAATGTTAAATAACATAAAAGTATATAACTATATAAGTTTTATTATGTAAATAAAATTTGTGTTTCTATGTAAAAATATACTATTATATAATTATAATTTTATATTTTTTAAATAATTAAATTCTTATTAAATTTTTAGTATTTTTGTTTATTTTTTAAAAGTTGTGTATGTTTTTTTATTAGAAAAAATATGTTATTATAATCAGTTTATTTAATCACTATTAATCAAATTTATTAATCATTTCTTTTTCAGTTAAAAAGTTGTATCCCTTAATTTAAATTATTGTTACATTAAATTTCTTTTTTAAAATTTTTGTTATTTTTAATTTTCAAATAGCACCATATAACAAAACATTTGTTACCTGTTAATTTTTTTTTTAATTTGAAGTGCACTAACAATTAAAAAATAACTCAACAAATGTTAAAAATAGTGTAATAATTAATTATTTTCGTAAAATATAAGTAGATAATAATTGTAAAAAAAAATGTATTAAAATATAAAAGATAATAATAAAAGAAAATTAAATAAGTTATCTGTTACTTTAGAACGAAAAGCTCGTTGAAGTAGTTTATATCTTATAAATTACAAACATCCTAAAATAAATTAATTTGAAATATTTATTAAATATTCTTATATTAATAACTAATTAGTCAAATAAACTAATATCTTACCAAACACGCCTTCCATAATTATTCTTCTCAAATAATGGTTCTTTATATGAACTCCTCATAATTTTGTCCTTTACCCTTTTGTCGTGTCTGAAATAGTAACATAGTGACAGAATAAGTTTTCTATGAAATTTAATAAATTATAACCATTAAATTTAAACGGATAATTGAGAAAAAGTATGAAATAATGGTTTCATAGAAAATAATTATGTGAATTCGATAAAAAAAAAATCAATGAAGTTTTTGTTTTTAATTCTGGAAAAGTGTTCAGCTCAATAACTGCATTGAAAATCGAATTTGGTTTTTGAATTGTGTGCATATATAGAGAAGCAGTAAATAATTAACTCCAAAACTGAAAACCGTACTCCTTTGGCCAATCTGAATTCTATATTCAATTTCCTACATAAGTTTTATGCTGCAACTACTGCTGCTGAGATGCCAAGTTTTTCAAAGGTATTATTATCGTGTCTGGCATTTTGATACAACACATGCTTTTGTTCTTTACCATTCCAGGGGAAGTTGAATATCATACCATAACTTGCTTGGGTCATAGAACTTGTCTTTTTGGGGTAATGACTCAAATCAGATAAAGCCCTTAATTCCCAGATCCCATAAAACCACAACGCAACATAATTTTCTGGTTTTTAGCTTCTTTTTATCTCATACGAAAGCAAGCTTCCCTCTGCATAAAACATCTTCCGTTGTAACAGGATGCACTGGAATCTGATACACTATTCAAAGGATGCATTATAAAATTGAGTTATGTTTACTATTTTTTAATATTCTTATGCAGAAAGGACCTCAGTGCAAGAATCAAATCCATCATCATCTGACCTGTTCTGCTGTTCCATAAATGCCACCCAACTTCAGTATTCCTCTCTCTTTGTAGATTATGATTATTTGGCAGAGAATTTCTTCTGTCCTTTGTTTCTTTATGTCCGGTTCACTCCCTGCCTAGTTATAAGATATCCAAAATCAATGGTAAATGTCCTGCAGCACTATCATCATGGCAAAATATATGAAATTAAAAGAATATTTGTAATGTTCTCTTGGAGAAGTTTTGCATACTTAATGGTCAAGTACATGTCCAACTAACATTAGGTCACTGGGATTCATCAAAAGGGGAGGAACAGGGTGCTACCAGAAAATTGAGGCATTAAGGTGTTGAGAAATGATAATCTGACCAAACATTTCAGTACTTCATCATAGACTCTACAAGAGTACAGATTCTTGAGAAATATGAGAAATGGTAGAATTCACAATTCACCCAAATTCCTGTTTGAAAGGAAAAGAATGAGGGAAAAAAATTAACAATTCACAATTCACAATTCTCATTCAATTAAGCTTGATCAAACAAATGAGGGAAAAGAATCCAATCTATCAGGCATTAGGGTAATCCAACCATGTACTATCATTCATCGCTATCGTAGTAGGTCACATCAAATTTAAAAAGCAAGATAAGAGTGTGTTTGGATTGGAAAGAAAATGTGTGGAAATTTGAGGTTATGTAAGAATTTTATTAAAAAAACTGTAAAGAAGGTAAATGTGTTTGAATTAAGGAATGTTTGATGAAAATTTATTAAAAAATTTAGTGATGTAATAATTATGAGAAAATATTAATTTTTTTAAAAGATATAAAATATAAGTTTATAAATTTATTTTTGTCTTTAAAAATATTTAAATATTGAAATATGAGATATTTTGTGTAAATTTAAATTAATTAGAATTTTGTAAATTAATTCTCATACTATTGAATAATTATTTTTTTTTAAATTGATTTTTTTATCATTAAATATAATTTTTTTTATAAAAATAATAAATTTGTGAGTGACGTATATGAGGCTCCAACACTTCTCTTAAAATGACATATCCGTGTCGGACACACGTATTGGTGTCGACACTCGTACGAGTATGATACTTATCGGTTAAGTATTCAATTCAAAAAATATTTGTTGGATTTTTTAAAATTCTAGCATGATTTTAACACAATTTTAGAAGGTATAAATACAATAATTTTCTAAAAACTCAAATTTTTTTGTATAAATTTTTATTATGATTATAAAAATAAGGAACAAATTCTTTTGAATCAGTCATGAAAAATATCTTACCAGCTCTCAAATGAATCTGAAACATATTTTTACACATAAATATTTATTTTCAATTTATATAATTCAAAATTATATAATATATAGATCCATGTCCCGTGTCCTACATTTTAGAGATTATACGTATCTCCGTGTCCGTATCCGTATCTATGTTCCATAAGACGTGATTAGTCTAATTGAAATCTTAATTTTTTAAATAATAAAACATTAAGATTACAAATTTATTTTTATATTTAGAAAACCAATTAATTTATTTATATATTTATTTTTTTAATTAATAATAATAATATGATATGAATTTATTTTTTATATAAATAACTATATTTATTTTTATTATTAATAATATATTATTAAATCCTTGATATAAATAAAGTAAAATAAAATAAAAAATTATAATATTATCATTATTTAATAATTTTATTTATTTAATCATTATTTATTATCATTATTTTAAAAATATATTTTAATTTATAATTTTATCATTATTTTATAATTTAATTTTATATATTATTATTTAAATATTTATGATATTTGTTATTATCAAGTCCCTGAACTTTTGAAGTCGTGTTTTTGTAGTATACCAATTGGTTAACATACCGCCGAGTTGCGGGTTTTTTTCTACCAATTGGGGCCCTCCCTTCACCACCCCATGCGGATGGTCTACAGGGTAAATATATAAATATACTTATATTATTATTATTATTATTACTAGTGGAAACACATGCGCGTCTGTTGTACCCACATTTTTTTTTATCATTTATACATATATTTATGTTTAATATTAAAATTTGAATAAACAATGTTATTATTTGTACACTTATATTAACCATGTAAATATATAATACATTTTAATAAATATGAATATAGATGAGAAGGAACATAAATACGGTATATTGTGAAGGAAACATAACAAACAAGGTAGTTATATATGGTCAATTTACAAATATCTTTAATTTTAAAAATAAAGAAAAAAAAATCAGTTTAAAACAGAAAAACAGTTTCCTAAACAAATGGGTCAAAACTCAAAATCAAATTGTTTCGTGATTAATTTAAATCAAATTGAAAATTAAAAAAAGTAATAAGAATCATTATGTCATAATGAATCAGATTAAAAACGGTTAACATAAAGTCAATCACAAATTTCATAAATTCATAATTGTATAATAGCAATTGGAAAAAATGAGTCTCAAATAGCAGGGTATCAATTCTTCTACTCTCTCCAAATAAGGTCCACATCTAGCAACGATTAAGTGACAATAAATAAAATAAAATTATAAAACTAAAAATTACTTTGTTAACCGCTAAAATTACAAAATAATAAAATAATCAAAATAAATTAATAAATAAAATATTATTAAAGATAAAATAGGAAATTCAAAACTATATAATAACAATTGAAAAAAATGAGTTTAAGTAGCCTACCAATTTTCTTCACTCTCTCCAAATATCACTGTTCACATCTGCTGAAATTACAAAATAAAAAAATAAACAAAATAAATTAATAGAATAAAATATTAATAATGATAAAATAGGAACACATTTCTGTACACCAATAACTCTTATAATGAAAAAATCTCTTTATATAATATTATTATAATTAATTATATTATAAAATTTATACAAATTCTACATAGTCTTATCAACAAAACAAGCATACACTGATGTATTCAGTATCTCACTAATTCCAACGTTTACTCGTGAGATATTTATCTTCTACCTCTTGAATTAAACAAACAAGAGATTGATTAAGACTAAGTGAATTACTCAATAATTCCAATTAAAGAAAATAATCAAATTCTCAACAAGAGTTAAAAAACAATTCTTTTAACGAAAACCAGATTTCAAAAAGACTAATAGCAAATCACACTTTATTAGGGAGAATTTAACAATAAAACCTTATTGACAAAATTCTCAAAATTCATTGCGAAATCACAAGAGAATCAATCCCAAAGAGTTTAGTCTTCCATACGAACGTTAAACTTAATCCTCACACAGTGTCAAACTTAATCAAACAAGCGTCAATCCAATTCAACAGAGTCTTATCAACAAAATAATCATACACCGATGTATTTAGTATCTCACTAGTTCCAACGTCTACTCGTGAGATGAGATGTTTATATTCTACCTCTTGAATTAAACATACAAGAGATTGATAAAGACTAAGTGAATTACCCAATAATCTCAATTAAAGAAAATAACTAAATTCTCAATAAGTGTTAAAAAATAATTCTTTTGATGGAAACCAAATTTCAAAAAGACCAATAGCAAAGCACACTTTGTTATAGAGAATTTAACAATAAAACTTTTTTGACAAAATTCTTAAAATTCATTGCGAAATCACAAGAGAAACAATCCCAAAAAAATTAGTCTTCCATACAAAGGCAAAACGAAAGGATTAACATGAAGAAAATAAAGAAAACTAAGGAAATTATAATACTTTGTTTTACGAACCTTTAATTTGAAAACTTGATTTTTCTCTTCAAGCTTATGCCTTTTTATATATTTCTTTGCACCAAGGATCTCGAAAAACAATTTTTGTTTCAAAATTTATCTTGTAGAAATTTTGGATTATGTTTTCAACTTTAATGCTTTGTCTGGATTAAGGGGTGGAAATGAGTGAATGAATTTGAGATGATTTGAAAGGAAAATGTGAAAAAAGTTAAGATGTTTGAATTAAGGTAAATAAAATAGAAAGTGTAGGAAAAATTTATGAAAGTTTACGAGGGATGTGATGGATGTGATTGAAATTGTATTTTTTTAATTGATAAAAGTGTAAGTTTACAAATTTATCCTTATATTTAAAAATTAATTTAATTTATTTGTTTATAAATTATAATTATTTTTTATTAAAAATATTATTTACATATTTATAATTATAAATATTTGATAAAAATTTATTTTTATATTAAATAACATTATTATTATTATTATTATTTTTAACTAATATAATTATTATATAAATTTATTTTTTTATTATTAAAAAATATTAATTATGTTATTTTAGAAGAATTATTTTTTTATAATCTTAATTATATTTCTTATATTTAAATTATAATTTTATTTTAAATAAAATAATAATATTTTATTTAAAATAGAAAGGGTAAAATAGTAAATTACATATATATATATATTTAACTTTGAACGAAGAAAGTTTAGAATGCAAATTTTTTTGAAATTTCATGTTTTTTTACATTGATTTTCTAACTTTCATTTTGCACAGTAAAACTATGTTTTTCCTTCTCTAGAAACAAACAAAGACCTAACTGCAAAAGCTGTTTTTTTATTTTTGTATAAAATTTACTTTCAGTCCTGTGTTTGAGATATTGTAGATTTTATTTTATTATTTTTTTTGTCAAATTTTATTATTTAAGTAAATAACGTGCTTTTCTATGAGTCCAATGAAAGTGGTAAATCCTTCCTTTAGTTTTGAGGCAATTTCTTCCTACAACATATCAATTCCAACATGTACTAAATCTTTTATTTAAAATGACAAAAATATCCCTAAAAAATATGACCTTATATAAAAGAAGGATATAAATAAAAATTATCTGAAACCTTTTATCTATAAATATTTTGGATTTTGATTTTCCAGAATACACTTTTTCAATTTCAGAATTTTTTATTTTGAATTATTTTTAATTTTGTGTTCTGAATTTTTTTTAGGATGTATTTTTTTAGTTTTGAATTATATTTGCTATTTTGGATTTTCAAATTTAAAATAAAGGTAATTTTGAAAATTTAAAAAAATAATGGGTAGAAATGATCGGAAGAAATTGTATAGTTTTTTTATTGTTTTTGTAGAAAATCACACCTTTTACCTGGACACTGATTTCTCATAGGCATTTGTGCATGTCATGTTTGAAATGATCGGAACTTGTCAAATTTACTGTTCTTAAAGATAATTTTGGAGTTATATCTTTAATACATTTCATATTTAATAGGAAATTCATTACCAAATAGATATCTAATATGTTTAAGCCCAAAGTTTATTTACTTTATATATGATTATATAGATAATTAATTACTTCTTAAGTATATAAATGTTTTTACATTTTCTCTATGATTGTTTATACATTATCAGGATGTAAATGTTTATAAATTAATTTTATTTTGATGAATTTTGTACACATGTATGTTTTTATTTTTATGTGTTGTATGGTATACTACTTTTTGAAAAAACTAATTGAAAATTAAAAAATATCATTAGTAATTGGTTTAGTGATTAAAACATTAATTACTAAATCGATTATTAAATCAATCATTTTGCCTTAGTAACCAAGGAAATAATGACAGTGACCAATTTAATTCTTTAGTAACTGAAACACCTACTTCATGGCATTTTAATGATGGTTTTAGTGGGACGATATTTAGTTATGGAAGACCCTTGAATCTCCTTTGGAGTCATCTCTTCAGGTTGTAGCACACATATGCTCTTAATAGTAGTCTGAAGGAGAATACTTAATCACACAATAGACTAAATGAGTTTAGGTTGAGTCAACCAATACACTTGTAAGTTAGTCCCTTTTATAAAATACTAATTACATTAAAAAATAAAACTATTATAACAAAAATATTAAAAACATATCAAATGTACTATGATTTATATATTAAATCGTATAATATAAAAGTATTTTTTACTTTTTAATTTCACAATCTAAAAATTATTGTTGAGTTTTAAATTATATAATCTAAAAATTATTTTTTTATAATTTTATTTTGATAGTGTAATTTGGGAATGTCGTGCATCTTATATAATTATGAATTATTTTTTTTATAAAAAATTGTTTTAGATTATGAAATTCAAAAGTTATTTTTGAAATTATGAAATTTGGAAGTTATTGATGAGGACTGAAAGAGTCTCCATCAAAATGAGTCTTCGTCAAAATGCAATTAATGTTGATATATTGATCTCTTTTAAGTTAAAAAAAAAATGTAGGACCAAAAGAAAATATAACCATAGAGATAGAGAAAGAAGGAGATGAGAAAAGACCATAACGACATAGAAATAGATGATAAAAACTAAAGTCATATTTTTGTCTTTTACACACCCCAATGAAGATGTAGGAAGAAATATAGTGAAGTGATCATTTTGCCATCCCAATTTTATTGAATGCAATAGTATAGAAACGAATTGGGCCAAAATATCGGATTACATGGAAGGCCCAGCATAGTGAAAAAGTTAGGCCCATAAAAATAGTTTAATGTTATGTTATGTATGTGATTCCTTTCTTTCAAGTAGAGTAGAACACAAGTTCGTCTCTTCTCCCCCTCCAGCACGCAAAGTCGCTAACTTCAATGGTTATGGCTATGGTACGCCCCCGCTTTTCTGTGCTAATGTTTTCCAAATGTTCCTCACACTCCAGATCTCAACTCTTCTTTATACGCTTCCTCTGTTACTACTCGATGTCACTCTCTGTCTCTACTTTTATTTATACCTCCCTATGAAGCTGCTCGGCGTAGGTTTTAGAACAAAATAGGAATGGTTGAATTTTGGATTTTGATTAGCAGAGTTGACGATTCTTCTGGATTTTCAGGGGAACGCAGGGAATTTAGATGCGGAAATAGAGCAATTGCTGAATGCAGAGAAGCATGCGAGGCTCGCCGGTGATGTCGCCGCCACAAGAAACGCCGTCACTGAAATTCTACGGCTATGTTTCGAAGCGCGTGCCTGGAACACTCTCAATGACCAGATTGTTCTCTTGTCCAAGCGACGTGGCCAGCTTAAGCAGGTAAGGGTTTTTTCTTTGTTTTTCACTGGGAGCAAAAACCTATCTAGTTTTTGTTTTCTTTTTTATCTTGATAAATTGTGTAGGTGAATTTTATGTTAGGTTTGTTTGGGCTTTAATTGACCTGGCCGTGATTTTCTTAGTTTGCTTTAAAATTGGTTGTCGTTTACTTCGTTATCTATATTCTATAGTGTTTCGTTACTCGCCAGGTATTGTGTGTTAACCTATATCTATGGAAATTTTGTTTCAAATATCAATGGGACATGGGCGCTAGTAGAAGAAGTTTAAGTATTGTGATCTTGGTTGATTTCATCCATTTAATCTGAAATATATTTTAATTATCATTCTAACTAGAAAAAGAGAAACGTTATTTGTATTTTTGGCAATAACTATGCATGCTAGGACCTTGTAGACTTATGTTAGAAAGTTTAGAGTAGGCATTCTACAGGACATGCTTCTTTCACCACTTATAATTTTATTTTTCGTTGTTTATTTGGAAAATGAATGCTGGACTGGTTTGCTGGAACACAAGGGTAAAAACAAAATTCTTGGTTCGGTTTGCAATACAACGTCTCTAATAAATTTGATCTGGTAGTCGTTCTACCTACACGTTAGTTTCTTACCCTATAAGCTATAAACTGATCCGTGAAAATTTCTCGGTTGTTTTTGCCCTGATACTAAATTGAACCCACGTTATTTATAGGAAGCTCACAGCTTTTGCATTTGACAAGTTATAATCTATTTGCTTGGAGTAGAGATTTTATCTAGTTGTCTTGCAATTGGTACAAGAAACATGATCTTCATTGATAAGCCTATCCTTTGTACACAGGCTGTAACAGCGATGGTCCAGCAAGCTATGCAATATATTGATGAGACACCGGATATTGAAACCCGTATAAAACTCATCAAAACATTGAACATTGTATCTGCAGGGAAGGTCAGCATATGATGTTTTCTCTCCTGATTTTTTTTTTATCCTCCGATGTAGTCTAATAATTAGATAAGATGCATATATAATATACATTTTACTGTATTTGTATCATCTGTTAGATATATGTTGAGATTGAGGGAGCTCGACTGATCAAGAAACTTGCAAAAATTAAGGAAGAACAAGGACATATTGCAGAAGCTGCTGATTTGATGCAAGAAATTGCGGTCAGTGGGAATATTAAATGTTATTATGTTTTTTTATTATGCACATTTGATTTTGATATGTTATTGGCTAATGCAACTAGCTGTCAGGTGACTTACATGATTGATTCTCTTAACAGGTAGAAACTTTTGGTGCCATGGCAAAAACTGAGAAAATTGCTTTCATTCTTGAACAAGTACTGGACATTCTACTTTATACTTAAGTAATGAAATTACTAATTTTGCTGATTTGTAATTCTCATGCATTTACTTGTGGTGCAGGTTCGTTTGTGTCTAGACCGCCAGGATTATGTTCGTGCTCAGATACTCTCAAGAAAGATTAGTACCAGAGTATTTGATGCTGATGTTTCAAAGGAAAAGAAAAAGCCTAAAGAAGGTGATAATCTTGTTGAAGAAGCTCCTGCAGATATACCATCTCTACCAGAGTTGAAGCGAATCTATTATGAACTAATGATTCGGTACTGATTCCCTACTTGCTGTCTTGTTTTGATTGCTCAATTCAGTCTGCTTCCTGATGGGGGGGTGTTAAAATATAGATGGTGTTCTGTTACAACATAGTTATCAGTAGCGGTATATAGTGCTACTATCGCTATAGATAATAGACATCCTATAAATTCAAGGGTTGATATGTCTCTTACTAGTTCATGCACTTTGGTGACAAACTTGCAATTGAAGAACTTTTTCCATCTTTCTTGCTCATATTTTCAGTTCTGCTTCCGCATATTTGGAATAAGTGATTTTTAATCTTTTTTCTTTATCAATATTTTGAACTTGATCTAGGGAACCATAATTTTTTGCAGAATTTTTTTCTGTGGAGGGTACAGAGTAGATTTAGAGCTCTTCACTTTTCATGGGACACTAAGTGGTTGGACCAGTTTTTAGTATAAATAGAGAGTAAGGAAATGGAGAGGAGGAAGATAGGATGGAAATGTCAAATTCCCCCCATTTGTTTGAGAAGAGAAATAAAAGAGGAAATTTTTGTGGCTCCCACATATAAAAACTTTTCCCATCGAACTAGCTGCAAGAGTTATGGGAACAAGCTCTTCACTTTTCAAAATGATTTTTTCATAATATAAAAAATAAATAGTAAATAATTTATGTTACGAAAAAATAATATAGTAAAAAATTAATTTTTTACCAACTAATTTTCTTAATTATTATTTGTTTGCAATTTATACATTATTTCCTCTTTCACTTTCACTTATCCAAACTAGAGGAGAAAAATATTTCCACTGCTTTTCTTATTTCTATTCATTCAAAAAACACATTTCCTTCCTTGCTTCTCTTTCTCTTCTATCATTCTCTTTCTTATCTGTTTCACTCTTGATCAAAACAGAATACAAGTTGAAGATACTATAATTAGGTTTTATAGAAGCTCTATTTTTTGGGCTTTTATTCATTTGAAAACAAAAGCTACTTATAATTTAAGATCTTTTCAACATTGTTTGGTTGGTATGATTAAAGACTATCTAATTTAAGCTCCATTGAGGATGGATAAACTCGGAGATGACAAGTCACAAGTGTTTACTTGCTTCTATTCTAGAAGTCCTTGCATTTTTTTTTTTGTATCAAAGGGTTGTTGATGTGTAATTAGGTGTATGGTCAAAGGTGAAATTTATACGGTTGATACCTTAAATATAGGTTGACACTGCAGTGAGCCTCTTCATGATTTATGTTATATCATGAAAGAATGATTTGTTGAGTTGTACAGTTGATACCTCAAATATAGGTTCACACTACCGTGGCTTAACTTGAAAGGACAGGGGAGATTGATTTATTGAGTTTCCTACAAGCCTGTGTACATGTGCACTTGTACATGATATTCAATAAAACATGAAACAGGATGTTCTAGATTTTGACAATCACTTTCTTCTAGTTATTTGACAATCACTTATTTCTTTCTAACTATTAAGAATGAAGAAAATAAATATAGTGAAAATATCTCCTAATTGATCATTTTGAATTAACAAATTCAGTCTTGATGTCTTCAGACACAATCATTTCTCGAATGAAATGACAATCAATCTCCATATGTTTGGTCATTTCATGAAAGACGAGTTTTGAGCTAATATTATCATAGATGAGTGTCATTTGATTGACTTCTTCAAATTTCAATTATTTGAGTAACTATTTAAGCCAAATAAGCTAACAAGTAGTTGAAGTCATAAATTTATATTTTGCTTCAACACTAGATCTTGTCACAACATTTTTTTCTTGATCTTCCAAGAAATTAAACTATCACCAATAGAAACACAATATCCGGAAGTGGATCTTCTAACAGACGTAGATCTTGCACAATCAACATCTGAATAACATACAACTTTAGTATGATTATTGTGACCATATAACAAGCCTTTCCCAGGAGAACCTTTAGTGTATTTCAATATATGAATGACTGCATTCCAATGATTAACATATGGTGAATTAAGGAATTGACTCACCATACTAACAACAAATGAAATATCTAGACGAATGATTGTAAAATAGTTCAATTTTTCAACTAATCTTCTGTACATCTCAGGATTTTAGAAAGGCTCCCCTTGGTAGGAGTTTGGCATTAGTATCCATAGGTGTCTAATCTTCTTACATGGGTCAGCCCGCAGACTACCTCTTATGCAAGACGAGCCAATGAAATGAGCTCACATTTTGTTGGCTAAACGGGGGTTGGGCCTATTTGGGGAGAGCCAGCTCGTATTGCCAGTCCGTATTGCCACCCCTAAGACAAACTAGACACTTTGGACAGACTTGGAACAAGGTACATCTGGCAAGACTAGGATGACCTAGTTAAGCATGAATGAGAGATTGAGAATCCATAACTGTGCCAAGATATGCAAATGTTCGTGGGTGATAAAGACCATGAGACTCACACCCGGTGCCAATCATCTGTCCCGAACTTTGGTCATGTAAACAAACATAATCTTTGATAAAAGAAATAACACAATCAATGGATCTAGTTAGACAATTAATGGATAATAAATTAATGGTAGAACTAGGAACATAAAGAACATTATCAATAGATAAAGAAGGAAAGATATGAATAGTACCAACACCATGGGATGAGACCCTAGAGCCATTGTCCATGTTAATGAATGATAAATAAGAGATAGACAAAAAAGGAAAAAAAAGATTTATTACCAGTAATATGATCTGTGACACCTGAGTCTAGAACCCAAGGACCAAGAGAATTGGAGTGTGTAAGGCCAACAAAAGGTGTACTTGAATGTGCAACAGAAGTAGTAGAACTAGAGTTATGACAATCTTCATACCATTTAAGAAATTAATTGAAAATTGTAGCCTGACCTGAGATATCAGATGAAGTAGGGTCCATAGTAGAAGGTTTGCATATGAATAGTTTGGGCAACCGCAACTGATCTAGGAGGACGACCATATAAGGCATAACACCGGTCAATTCTATGGCCAAGTTTGTCACAATGGTCACACTTATGACATCCTTTGGCCAACTTGGACGCTGAGAGATTAAAGTAGAAGAGTCATCAACTAGAAAAGGTATATCAGTGATGCGTTTACTTGGCGCACGCAGAAGAGCATGTAGTTTACCCATATATTCAGCCATTGTACAAATAAGACGTTTGGGAGCAACAATAAGGGGATTTTGAAACACACCATAAAGACGTTAAGTATCATTAGTGTATAATAATTTAGCCTATTCCCAAACTTCTGAACATGTCTCAAAAACACCGAAAGATTTGTTTTAAAGATGAGTGAATAGTAGATTTAATAACAATGCGTAATTGAACATTAATTTTCAACCAATAGGAAACCTTATCTGCAACAACATTGTGAACATATTGGGTAAGATGATCTACATAATCTTGACTCTTAAGCCATAATTTAATATCTGAGACCTAAGTGTAGTTCCATCCAATTTGTCAATAAAGAGATGATCATTGACATAATTAGTATAGATAGATGGATTGGGTATGGTGGCAGTTGAAGAAGCCATAGATCCAGTTGCCGACGGCACAATGGTAGGAGGTGGATCTATGGAATGGTAGGAGACGAATCTATGGAAGGTGAAGTTTGCAACTGCTTATGCACTATGAAATGTCTTTATTTCTAGTGGATGTGGGATCTCCAACACACCTCTCTCACGCTGATATCTGTCAACTCGTGCGTGAGACTATATATTATAGGTGGTCCGATCGCAGCCTGATAGCGGGTGACCTAATAAGCCCAACAAACTGTCGATAGGATAGACTATAAATGACTCTCTTACCATATTAAGAATGAAGAAAATAAATATAGGATTGATATCCCTACACATGAGTGTTTATTTATAGATGAAAATAATAACATAATCAATAATAGAATAATATAAACTATGGGCTAAGTCCGTTGCATTCAACACTAACTAATCAATTTACATTTTTTATGGGTCTGGTGTAGTGTTTCTATCAAAAGCATATCCCCTTTTTTACCATATTTAAACCAACTCAACAACTAGTGTTTATGTCATTAACAGTTTTCAGTCCTGGTATGATGCTAACTGTATCATGAATTGACTGACCTTAGAAATGTAAGGAATGATATTTTAAAATCAACAGGATACAGGTTCCATTTTTTCCTTACTTTACAAACATAAAAATGCCTTTTTTACTCTTGATTATTGTTTTGAGAATGACTATTATTCTGTAAATACGTTATGCTGTGAACTCTGAAGTTGACACCCTTTCAAAACAACATTATCTAACTTTCATTTAGTGACTCTTATCAAATGATTTTTATTTTCTGTTTGTCATTATTCAAATGGATACTCTGTTCAATTCTTATAAACTAATACTCAGCTTCTTTTAATTTGGTTCTATTCTAAAAATCAATTTCAATGATCTACAAAGATTTTTGTTAATGGTTGTTTTGTTTCATTTGCTTTGGGTGTTGTATTCTTTTGATGCTACTTCCAGATGATGCTTGCAGGCTGATCATAATTTTTTGGTTGTCTTGTGATGATTTCTGTTTATTTTGAAGGTACTATTCCCATAAAAATGATTATCTTGAAATTTGCCGATGCTACAAGGCAATATATGAGATTCCATCTGTCAAAGAAAATCCTGCCGAGTGGATTCCAGTAGGGTTCCTTTTTTACTTATTTGATTTATCTATTATTGTCAGATTGAGTTTCTTTCTTTTTTTCTGAATATTTTCCTTACATATAGATCCTGAGGAAAATATGCTGGTACTTGGTTCTATCACCACATGATCCAATGCAGTCAAGCCTTCTCAATTCCACCTTGGAGGATAGGAATCTGTCCGAGATTCCAAACTTTAAGTACACCATCCTAATCGTGGGCTTGTGTCTTGTTAGACATTTTAGTCATGCTTTCATTCTCATCTAATGCACCTGTTACACATCATGTTGTAGGTTACTGTTGAAACAGTTGGTCACTATGGAGGTTATCCAGTGGACAACTCTTTGGGATTCATACAAGAATGAGTTTGAGAATGAGAATAACGTTGGAAAGAATTTGGGTGATAAAGCAGCAGAAGATCTGAGGGAAAGAGTAATTGAACATGTAATTCCCTCACATTGTTATATTTCTTTTGTCCCTTCCCTCCCTCCAAATTGCTTGGGAGGTATTTTGTGGATATCTTATTTTTCAGTTTTTCAAAACTTCTTAATTTAGGATGTGAGCATTAATGGTGTATTTTTGTTTACCTTGTCAGAATATTCTTGTAATATCAAAATACTATGCAAGGATTACTTTGAAGAGACTTGCAGCGCTTTTGTGTCTCAGTGTTCAGGTTAGTAATTATGATTATGTGCTGAAAGATTTTCTGTGGCAAATGATAGTTTTTAATGTGTTTGGGTAAGCCTCTAGTGTTTCAGATAAATATCTCAGTTCTTTCACAATAACCAGTGGTAAGGTAGTTTCATGTTATATGCCGCTTTAGTCAGGAATGGACCTACATATAAGCTTTTCAGGGCAACTGCCTCCTCAGAGATTCTCTTTGCCTTAATAGGCTAATTTACAACTTTGGTCTCACCTTTGATTCCCGATTCGTGATTTTGATCTCCTTTATTTATTTATTTTTTTACTCCACATTTTTGTCAATCCACAATTTTGGTCTAACTTTCAATTTTGCATACCTTTTCTCTTGGTCCAATTGAACCCTAGATCCGACATATTCATTAAAAGTTCCAACGACAAATAGTTCAATTAATTAAATTTAAAAATAAAGAATTAAACATGCAAAATTAAGGATTGAACCAAAACTGCAGGTTTTCTAAAATGTGGGGACTGAAATCATGATAAAAAATAAGGGGGCCAAAATTGCAACACAGCTTAAAAGATCTGAGTACATTTGCCCCTCATACCGATCGCTATATTGTTTGCTAATGATCTACCTATGCATATAGATGTTGCAAACCGTTCTAATTTCGTCTTCTGTTTTGAAGATTATAACTAATTGTCCTTGCAAACTTTAGGAAGCTGAGAAGCATCTTTCAGATATGGTTGTGTCCAAGGCATTGGTGGCGAAAATTGATAGACCCATGGGAATAGTTTGTTTCCAAAGTGCCAAGGATAGCAACGATCTTCTTAACTCATGGGCAGCAAACTTGGAGAGACTGCTTGATCTTGTAGAGAAGAGCTGCCATCAAATACACAAGGAAACCATGGTGCATAAGGCTGCCTTGAAGGTTTAAGAATGTCCATGCCACTATTAAAAGTTACAGGTACTTCCAAAGGTCCTTATGAAAGTAATATATGGAAGTACCATGGTTCATAGCTGAACTTTTTCCATTACTATCTATCACAATGCTTCTATCTGGTAACTGCAGGAGAATCCCAATATAGATGTTATTTTGGACTCAAGTTGCCTTGACAGGATGTTCATTTGAATTGTTGCTGATTAGGTTGGTTAGGTATTGGATTAAACGACAATGATTTATTTTACCATTTTATTGTCAATGATGAAATTAGGGTAGAGCTGATATATGCTTCTTACCGTTGTATACTAATGGTGCATACCTTACCGCCGACTTATGACAGGATCCTGAACGGTCTTGTTTGTGGGTCAGTGGGAAGAGAATGAGTGCTGATATTCTTTTGTCCTTTCAATTCTCCCGCATTCCTTGGGCTCACTATTCCAGTTTCTTCTGCATGTTGGATGCGGTTCTCTTGTTATTTTTCTCCTTTTACATTTTGCTAGCTGAATTTTCTTTTGTTTAACAGAAATTTGGAGTTTGTCAAGGGTGTGTTTGGTAGAAAAGAATAAAAAAGGTAGAAATCAGGATGGATGGAAATAGGAAGGGAAAAGAAAAATAGGGAAAACAAAAGCTGTTTAGTTAAAAAAATATATGAAAATCGATTGCCCTTTTTTACATTGAAATCTGGTTTTAACTAGACAGCATTTGTAACATGTATGTATACTGAATGAATAAAAATGTAATTGTTTTTGAACGGTGGAGCGTTAGTTTTTTCCTTAGTTTGACATGTCACACGATTCTTGGCCGTGAAAAAATCAGTTTGGTCACCATTTTGCGTGACCTTGAGAAAGACTATAATTAATTTTATCATTAAGGAAAATAATGACGATGCAATTACTCAACATAAACGCAAGTGTCGTTTTTTTCAAATAATAATTAAACTTCATAATAAACGATTGAGTCAAAATGTTATGTAAAAGTTACAATTGCTTGAACGACTATGTTACTTGCACAGCATTATCATTGTTTTCGGTGTTTTACACGCGACTGAGTTCTTACGTGTGGCTTAAGTGTTCATAGTACTTTCTCTCCGTGGTTTGTGAGAGGGACGTGTATAAAGATAAAAAAGGAAGCTTTAAATGAAATTTATTTTGGAGTTACTTTGCTCAGACGCAAGGAAGCATTATAATAGTAAGGCTTTGCCAACCTTGGTTCACACTAAGTTTGTTTTTCTGTTTTATTATGATCTTCAGCTCAGGATGATAGCAGTCAAATTGAGGGTTTCCTCCTTTTGAACTTTAGTGGACGGTTCATCTGACCTTAACTTGCATATTTGTATACACAAGTATTTAACGGAGGCATTTTGGACCATTTCATCAAGAGGTTGTTTGAACGAAATTTTTCAACAAGGTGAATATAATAATCCGCCGAATGAATGTTTGAATCTCATTGTGATGACGACTTTTGGATGATTAAAAGGAAGAAAAGAATTTGCAAGATCAGGAAGATGTTGCCTTTATAGAAAGAAAATACTAAAGCGCTCGATGGAACAAAATGTCAAAGCATTTTTCTCTCCCAACGTTACCAACATGCAATGTCAGAAGACCAGCCACCGATTATATTATAATTGTAATTACTTCATTTTAGTAAGATTTCAAGCGTGCTTTACTTTTTAACTTCATATAGGTTCCTTCTCATCTCAAGTATTATTTTCTCAATTCCTTTTGGAGTAAGGTATCAATCAATCACTTTAAAAGCCTTAGTGACTATTTGCAAATTCACAAATTAAAATAGAAAACTTGATAAAATGAACAATTAAAATGACATGTATAATTTCAAAATTAGTCTAGGGATTTATTAATGCATATCATTCCTAATAGTAAAGAAATCTTAGTGAAGAAAATGTGTCAAGTTTATCAAACCTGTTAAACTGTACTCAAGTCTGGTTTAAACATGGCGATTTATTTTCCTCCATAAACATCGTCAGCCAAAATAATGAATCAGAACTGGATTGACAATGCAATTACAGACAAGAGAGGAGGGGGCTATAATGGTTTAAAAAAAATTCATGAAGAGGTATAATGAAAGAAGAAAAATACAGAGAGAGAAGAAATAAACAAAAGGAATCATCCTGAGGAAGAAGAGCTAGGAGCAGAAGCAGACCAAGGTGGTGGTGGTATCTGGCTAGAATAAAAGGAAGAAAGTGAAGTGTCCTGCGAAGACGATACAAACGCAGAAGAAGAGGAAGAAGAGTGAAGTTGAGAAGCCATGGAAGACGTGACAAGCGTCCTGTCATTATAAAGGTTGGTGGGGTAGCCCGAGAGCTGAAAATACTCGTAAACGTTGGTCGCTGCTTGAGAAGGGAGAAAAGATGGAGTATGCACAACTTGATCCCTGGACGTTGAAATGGACGCAAGAGAAGTGGCGGAATTGGAAACACTAAACTCAGGTTGCCGGAGAGTGACATTCTCAGGGAAGTTCAGTTTCGCCTTGTTTCCTCTAAATCGAAGAGCAGCTTCATCGTATGCTCTAGCAGCTGCCTCCGCCGTGTCAAACGTCCCTAACCACACCCTCGCCGCCTTGAACGGATCTCTTATCTCCGCCGCCCATTTCCCCCACGGCCTCTGCCTCACTCCTCTGTATTTCCTCCTCTCCTCATCCCTCCTCACATTCTCTGTTGTCTTGTATTCATACACAGCATTTCCCATTTCCCTTCGTATTCTGCTTCTCGAATTGTTTGAACATTCTCCACCTGTATTCACATGTATCTTGTTAGTTGGTAACCAAACCAAATAACACATATTACACTGCAACCTTGAAGCTTCACTACTCTTCTAATCTATGCTACAATTAATATGCAATCAGAGAAAATTGAAGAAAGTAACATAGATGGTAAAGATTTGAAGGCGGTGCTTACTTCTTGGTACAGAAGAGGCTTGCGAGAAGCATGGTGTGTCTTGTTCCCTAGTTCTCTTGCTAGAAGAGGAGGCAAGAATATAATTAGATGAAGAAGGTAAAGAGGGTGTTGTAGAAGCAGAAGAAGGCACGTCTGGTGTGACAGAATCAGTGGTTGTTGGAACCTCTCCGGTGACGACGTGGGTCAAAGCTGAGACCATAGCAGACATCTCTCTATCCCTATTCATGCCCGGAAATAGCCTTGGCAATGCGGTACCGTTCATCATCCCTCCCTCGTTCTCGTTCTTGTCAACCTCGTTTTTCTCTCTTGGATTCGCCACCTTAAATAAACACGTGTAAACAAATTCAAATCAGAGACACTTGGATTAGGTTTTGTGCATGCAGACACCCCTTCAATCCCACAACCCTCTCAGTTGTTTCTTATATATACGAAACGATGGAAAGGTCCAATTTGTTCGCAGGCGCCGCCATAGGAGAGTCAGTCGGTGGTGATTTATTGAACACTTCACACCTACACAACTTCTCTCCTTATTTACCAAGTAACTGTAATAAATTAGATTAAAATGTAAAGCGGTTTGAATAATTCCTTCCATTTTCTCTATCTCCCAATCTTCTTTTGCACCACATAATTAAGGTTCGGGAGATTAATTAAACAATTAAGAACCTTTTACATTTTATTTTAATAACTTCCATAAAAAATTTAAATGTGAAAAGCATAAATTTGCCGGCGCAAGTGTTGTGTGTGGAGAGAACCTCCACCGGCAGTTCCTGCTAGTCGGCAAAAAGTGAAGAAAAAGTAGACACCTGTATCAGCCGACATTCAAATAAATCGTAAGGGAAAGACCAATTTTTGTCCTCTTTGACTTTTTTTTATGGGAAGTGTTAGATAATAAACTCCTTCATTTTAATCCAAAATGTTTAGTCAAATAAAAAATCATAACACACACGGTTGGATAATCATATCAATTAGGTGTCAGGATAATTTTTATCAATTATCACTTTAAAAGTTTGTTTTATAATAATAAAATACTCTAAATTTTTTAATATAGTATCAAAACATATTCTAGCAGAATTTCTAGGAAAAATTTTATATTAATTAAAAATAATAATCACCATACATTTTTAATATTAAATGTAAAAAAACTTATATTTTGTTTGGTGTGAGATTTTAGTTAATAATAAAAATGAAGGTGATAAGTTTTTGCAAGTAAAAGCAAAAGGGATGTATCCAAGAACTAAATATAGTAATTGTGGCCCACCAAGGTGGGAAATCCTGTTTTTTTGTGTCCATCCATTTCCTAAGAGGATATGTATTGAAGTAGGATGAATCGAAAGGTGCGAAATTAACATAAGGACCCACCTAATCGGTTTTTGTAAAACGACGTTACAGAAGAAACTCAACACTATTTGAGAACAATCCCATCCAGTGCAAGTAGATGAATTAATACATGTAAGCAGTGTGTACGTTTCTTGAGTTCACATTCTTGTTCAATATCAACCAACCCTTATCCACAAGGACACCGGAGATCAGCCGGAGGGTTCATCCCATTCTGCAATAAAAACATAAATTTAACTCTAGACATTACGCATACATATACATATAAATATAAATATAATATCACTAATTACTTTAAATTAGAAATTAATAATTATTTTAGAATTTAAAATAAAATGGTTAATATTAGATATCAAGTTAGAACTCTGTGTGGATATCAGGGCTAGAGTAAGTTGATCTACGTCGATACATAATTATTGTCGTGCTTGTAGCTACCTAATTCTTCGAGTCCTTCTTCCTTCACGCGTGCGTTCGTCCGGTCGGCGGGGTACCTGCGATTGCACTCCGACGCTCAAGTCAGTGCTAGTGTTTAGTTAAGTCTCTTTGATATTATGAAAAACGTACATTTCTCCCTTTCAAAAGTTCCTTTTGTAGGTTGACTTGGGTTTTGGCTCGTGTGGACCAAGTAACAGATTGCTAAAGACATGCGTAGTGGTGTTTTGGTCGTGTGTAGTGGTTCCCTAATATTAAGGGAGTGCTCTGACGTATTCAACGCTAGTTGTAACCGTTTCCTTGCCACGTATTTATTGTATTTAGTTATTTAATGTACAACTTTTGATCATCTGGAATCGACCGGTACATAACTTATTTTATAAATATTTATTAATAACAGAAATTATTTTAGATATTAATAATTTTTTAATTTATAAAATTGTGTGTTAATTATTTTTTATTTTTCAAATTATTTGTTAATTAATAATTTTTGTATAATATAATATAACTAAAAATAATAATAATAAAAGACTCCTTTAGTAGATTACTACATATTTTTAAATAAAATCAAAGTCAAATGTGTCCTTAATTTATTCATTCTACGTAAGAAAATTGCTGAAGGGTATGAAGTCAAAACCGAAATAAAGGTTACAAAAACTTAATATTAATAACAATACTCCTTTGATAGTCAACCCTCTCATTTTTCTTTTAACTTTAATTATCATGAACCATTAACAGGGATTTTGACCATGGATTATTTTTTTTCTTTTTATCAAAATGGGGTTTGTTTTAAAAAAATTATAAATTTATGTAAGTCGTGCCAATTCGACACGACTTCATACGCACAAATCGTCCCAATTGTCATACTGAAGTCGTGTCAACTTGACACGACTTTTGCCACGTCATATTTTTTATTTATTTTATTGTTTATATATTGGGTAGTAAGTTATGTAATGTTAAAAATTAATTTGATACATAATTTTCTAAGAGTGTTAGTTTTAAGGAACAAAAAAATTGGATAATCGTGTATGGATCATGTT
>Ga0123342_1000538_pt1 | contig 60223 bp, 23 predicted proteins | sample Turbeawhitnodule_FD_89960 | JGI IMG/M metagenome (GOLD analysis project Ga0123342, IMG submission 89960) | Root nodule microbial communities of legume samples collected from Mexico - Turtle bean Mexico white nodule | ecosystem: Host-associated > Plants > Roots > Nodule | place: Mexico: Nepantla... | reverse complement strand
TATAAAAAAATTAACATAAAATCTTAATAAAACTATTATCAATAGTGCATTTAGATAATTTACATATCTTCTCATATAATTTAATATTTATTAAAATTATATGAATATATAAATAGTAAAAATGAAAAATACGTGCGCCTGTGTTCCCGCTAGTAAAGATAATAGTTTTAATGGTAATTATAATAAAAATAATATGAATACTAATATTAATATTATAGTTATTAAAATTATCATTAATATTACCTACGGATGTAGGATTTGTAGGTAAATTTACCTATCGGTATCCATTGCTATTTTACCAACGAATACCTACCTACATGTGCAAAATTCATAAGTAAATCTACCTATGATTAATATTAATAATATAAAAATTATTAATAACAATATTAAAAGTATTGATAATAATATTATTACTACTAATATTAATAATAATAATATTAATATTTTTGTTTATATTTTTAATAATATTAGTAATATTGTAAATATTATAATTAATATTATTTATATTATTATTAAGATTATTAATATTATTGAAATTATTATTACTATTAACATTATTATTAATATTATTAAAATTATTATTACTATTAACATTATTATTAATATTATTAAAATTATTATTAATATGATTATTATTAGTATTAACATTTCTAGTATTGTTCATATCATTAAAATTGTTATTATTACTAATATTTTTGTTAATATTAATATGGTTAATTATTATTATTTTTATTATTAAATATATTAATAATAATAAAATCTATAATAATATTAATGTTGTTGTTATTATTAATATTAATATTTTGACATGATAATAATACTCATAAGAATAATATTAATCATAATATAATCACTAAATTTGTGTAGTGTAGTAGTTAAATATTTTATTTCTATTCATGAAATCTGGGTTCGATTATCTCTAACAACACAATAACATTGATAATATTTACTTACAAATCAACATCGATATAAAGAACTAAACAATGTGTATGAAAAAAACAAAAATAAATGCATAAACGTATGTATATAGCACGGTTCTGTATTCATATTTTGGTATTTTTTTAACTTAGTTTTTTTTTACTAGTTAAATATATTAAAATAAATAAAATCCTAAAATTATTAAAAATCCCGCACAAGCAAGAAAATACAGAATCTACTTTTATCTTATTATATTTTTCACGTCCTGAATGTTAGATAGGAATCTAAAAATGAAAAAAAAAACAAAAAAAAATTACTATATAAACAAATAGTTTTAGAATAAGCATTATTGAAATCTCCAAAATAACTAAAAAATAATAAAGAAAATGAATATATTCTCTTATATTACAACACATTTTTTTTCTTTTAACACTAAGATACATAAATATTATGGATTCAGTTTTCTAAATTAAATAGTAAAAAAATTAAAAGGATAATCTGGTGGTTTGGGAGGGAGGGATGCAACAAAGAAGAGAGAAGACGTAGAATGGAGGTGAGGAAAAATTAGGCTTGAAGATTAAATTATAAGTTAAATGTATTTTAATCTTTTTCATGTTAATGTTAGTATTGGTGCAAGTAGTAATTATGGGTTAAGAAAGCAAAAGCCCCGACGTGATATTTCATTGTGTATATAGTGGGTTTAAATTCTTGTATCCAATTAAAACTGCAAAGCATATTTCTTGGATCTTTGAATGCCCATTTTAAGGTTTCTATTGACAAGCACTGCAGTGCCTTGAAACTTGGCTGCTTCTTCCTGCACCTCCATACCTTTTTGTGCCACCCCATAAGTTTTTTTTATTTCAAAAATACTCATTTTTAATATATCGAATTACATAATCCGGAAGTCTTTTTTCTAGATCCAGAATTAGCTTATGGATTATGTAATTCAGAAGCCTTTTGAATTATGTAATCTGAAAGCCTTTTGTGACTAATCCAGAAGTCTTTTTTTAGATTTATAATTAGCTTCCAGATTATGTAATCCGGAACCCTTTTGTGATTAGCTTCCGGATTACATAATTCATAAGTCTTTTCTATACATAAGATTAGCTTTCGGATTATGTAATCCGAAAGCCTTTTTTTTCTTTTTTCAGATGTGTGATTAGTTTCCAGATTATATAATTCAGAAGTTTTTTCTAACTATGAGATTGACTTCCGGATTATGTAATCGGAATATATCTGAACTACATAATCCATAGGTTTATTTCAAATTCAAAAAAGAATTTCGAATTTTATAAATCTCAAGAAGAATTCTGGATCCAAAAACATCTTTCAGATTATGTATGGGAGTGGCAAAAAAAAAGGAGAAAATGGTATTCTTACATTTAATATGGGGGTGGCACAAGAAGGTATGGAGGTGTAGGAAAAAAGAGTCTGAAACTTAACTTGAGTAGCAAGCCCTGACAAACTGAACTGACCTGCTTTTCGGACTCATTAAGCTGAGATACGGAAATTTTTTCTCCATCCCCATAGTTTCTTTCTTCACCTACATAAAATTTCAATTCTAAGACTACCCTTGAAAAAAGGAGCAGAAATTGTTTTTTTTTTTTTTTTCATTTTCGAATTCTATAATTTGTAGACATTCCGGAACTCTAGAATTTAGAATACATAATAATATTATCAATTTTAGAGTTTGGAAGGTATTTTTTGAGTTTAAAAATGCATTTTGAACTCTATAATTTGTAACATAATTTTGTATTTCGAGTTTTAGAGTTGAATTTTTAGTTTGAAAATGTATTTTGAACTTTAAAATTTTGAATACAATTTTGTGTTCTGAATTGTATAGTTTGTAAGGTGTTTTGTGGATTGAAATTGCATTATGAATTTTAAAATTTTGACCCAAAAAATAGAAGAGTGCAAATTAGCTATTGATTTGATTTTCGTTGCTAATTTGCATTGATTTAGAGATAGAAATCAAATTGATTGTTAAATACAAATGTATGTTTACAAATTAGCGATCAATTTAATTTTGATCGTTAAATGCCTACAAATCAATTATCGAATTTGATTTCGATTGCTAAATACAAATATATGATCGTAAAGTAGCAATCAATTTTGGTTTATGTCACTAATTTATACAATGAGTGAATTCTAGTTAATCACTAAATACAAATACATGACTACAAATAGTGACCAATTTTGATTTATGTCACTAATTTATACTGATGTAGCAACCAAATTCCAGTTGGTCTCTAAATACAAATACATGATTACAAATTAACCATCAATTTAGTTATTGAATTATAATTATTTTATTATTATGATTATAATTATAATCATTTTATTATTATAATTATTATTTTAATTATTATGATTATTTTTAACAATAATATTATTGTTTTGATTATTATTAATATAGTAACAATAATAATAATCATTATTATTAATAATAATAATAATAATAATAATAATAATAGTCGTAATATAATCACAATTTTTTTTGAAGTGGTTATAAGTTCCATCTCTGCTCAAAAGATTTTGGTTCACTTTTTTCTCACAAGTTGTTAACATTATTATTATTATTAATAATAATAATAATAATAACTCTAAATTAGTTACTAAAAATTATTTAATTTTAATTATTAAATTTAATTTCATTGTGAATTTTAACTTTTCACCAATTTTTTATTATTGAATTCATCTCCTAAAATTTAGTGACCAAGTTTTCTAGGACTAAAATAAAGACTAATTACTCCAAGAAAATCATGAAATAGAAACTATTTTTTAGAGACCAAAATAATTAGTTACAATAAAAATTAAAATAGAGACTATTTTAGAAATTAAAAAGAAATTTAGTTTCTAAATTAGTTTCTATTATTGTTAAATAGTTTCTAAATTGGTATCTAATTAACAACTAAGGTTTTAACTACTAATTATTTAGTTTCTAAATTTAGTAGCAAAATCTTGGTGGCTAATTAGATACCAATTTAGAAACTATTTAACAATAATAGAAAATAACATAAACTAATTTAGAAACCAATTTTTTTTTTAATTTCTAAAATGATATCTAATTTAGTTACTATTGCAACTAATTATTTTGGTTTCTACAAATTGGTTTTTATTTCATGATTTTCGTAGTGAATATTGTTATTTCAAGATAAAATCAATTTAATAATCAAATTTTACATTTTAACGAATGATAAAAGATATTTTTCTAAGAACTCATTTTGTCCTAGTTTAAACTAAGAAAAATCATTATTGAGAACCAAAATTTAATATAAATATATTTTTTTTCTCCGAAGAAAGTGACTTTTAGGTTGAATCCACTAGTAGTCTTGGTCCTCTCTGTCCAAACTTAGAAGTTGGATATGCTGAAATTGGAACAACTAAATTTGGTTCAACGTGGAATCCACATTAGTCTAGGATTCAGTCCACCAGACAAGATATAAATTATAGCATATCTAAGGTGTTACCAACATATATTTGTCGGTGTTGGTAGGGTTCTGCAACCTGCAACAACAAATTCTAATTATGCACTATTCTAGTTATGCTATTCTACATGCTCAACTCTAGTTAATGTATTTTTTTTTAATAAACTAGTTAATATACCTAGTGGAAGCCTCACATTTTTTTATTAAAAGAAATAAATGATTTTTAATAATATATGTATATTTGTTAACTTACCGTTAAAATATTTTATGTAAGAGTTCTTATATATAAAAATGTTGTCCATATATAGAAAATCAGTTGTTTAAAAGCGAATTTGAAAATTTTTAAACAATTGTAAGATTTATTTCGAATTCTTAAATACTATAAAATTGAAAAAAAAATAACTGTTAACGTTGTTAGATTTTACGTAGTGTGGTAGGATCTAGCCTTTTTTCTTCCGAAAGGAGAAGCGAACAACATCATAAAATTAATGGACATATTATAGATTAATCATCAATATTATATTATATTTATTTAATTAATTTTCTCTGTTCTTATAATTTGTTTATCTTATCCTATAGAAAATTATTAAATAAAAAATAATTTTTAAAGATTAAAAATAATTAATTATTATATTAATTAAATTAGATATTATTTTAAAAATTAAAAAAATTATTGATATTTAAATTAATTTTTATAAAAACGATTGAACTTTGTTTTCTTTCAAAGAGTCATCACTCGCTGTTTAATCTTTTATTTGTTTTGGTTTTGAGGTTTCTTATCTAACTTTTGATTCTTTTAAAAGAGTTGGAGAATTAGGGTTCCATTCTTGAGGATGTTTATGAATTCTTTGAAGACTAAAAAATTGCAAGACGTGGTATGGGATATTTAAGGAAACGATCTAGGGCAATGATCTCCAAAACTTCAATAATTTTCGTTTTGATATAACACGTAGTGTTTCATGCAAGCGTGTGTAATTTTATATTTAGATTTCTTTTTGGGTACTAACAAAGGAAAGGAATCTCAAACTTTTGGATGCACGATCTTCATTTTGAAGGCTGTCAGGTCCTTTATTGAAAAGAATGTCGAAAGGGAATATCCAATTGGAATTTAACAAATTGTTCATGGAATTTTGTTTATTAACTAATCATCATCTTTCACCATCACATTCTCTTCGTTTTTTTTTCTTTCATCCACGCACTCCGTCTTTATTTTAGCTTTTTCCCTTTAGTTATCTAACCTTTAAAATTGTTGGAATTATTTATCATGTTAACGTCGTTTCTTTGACATAAACAAGACATAACAATATTCGAAAGGTGGGTAACAAAACTGATAAAACATAATCAGACGTCTGATGAGAAAATTCGAGGAGTATATTTATTCGTAACGTAGAGATGGTGGAAGTTAAGAGAGTTATTATTGATTTTGATATTTTTATTAAAATTGTTGTTAGTTGAGGTTGAGTCTTTTGTTAGTAAAAAATTTAAGAAATTTGATGAAGAATGATCTATTGTTGATAATGTATATGTTGTTATAAATGTTGTTGATATAGAGGTCCAGGATCTCAAAATGATATTTTTGCTGATATGTCTTATTTAGATGATGTCTATGAATCAGATGATTTGTTAAAAGGAGTGATTTATTGTATCCTAAAAATTTTGGTATTTTAGAATGATTCTCCCATCTCAAATTTTCAACTAATGCAACAAGTCCTAACATTGTTGCTGCCAAATGTGTCACTTCCGAATCAATTTCTCAAGATTTGGCTTTGCATAATTATTTTAAATTTCTTTCAAGTGATGAACAAAAGGCTCAAGGGTCATGATTGACCATCTTGATAGTAGATATAGTTGAATCTATCTTAACTGATATTTTTTTACAAGAAACCAATTAAGTTTCTAAGTTATGGGCTGAAAAGATGGATGAATAAGGATAAATCTTTAAGTGAAAACGATGAACCATTTCAAATTTCTTGTAGATCGGGAGGTCTTCCTAAACCTGAAGTAAAATCCAATAAGAAGACCTTCAAAGCAGGTCAACCCAAGAAAACATAATGGTAGTAATGTGCATTAATATCTTAGAATTTTATTACTGCGATGCAAACATGATCAATCTTATTTTATTTTTTGGGATCCAATTGTTCATCTTTGTTGTCTTTATGGAAAATATTAGAAAATGTTATTTTGTTTGTCTTATTGTCTTTATTTAGTTTTTTTTTATACTTCAAATGTACTTGTTTAGGTTGGAGTTTCTTTGTTTTTCTTCTAATGAATTTGTTTGTTTTATTTTTTTATTTAAAAAATTAATACATGACATTATTATATAAACTATCATTTCACTCTACTATATTAAGCTAACAACTCAAATGAGTTATTTTATTTTGTAAAAATTTGCTAGCGATGCTTTAGTGTTTAATTTGAAAAAATTCTTAAATTATGTTTTTTTATCATCAATTTATTGCTATATTACTTTGATCAAGTATTTTGATTAAATGAGATGGTTATTTATTTTCAAATGACTTGTAGGCATCAAATTGCTTTGATCCGATGTGATGGTCATTTATTTTAAAATGACTTATAGATGTTAGATTGCTTTGATCAAATGTAAGGATCATTTATTTTCAAACAAATTTGTATTATTATCATTCGATGTGATGGTTGTTTATTTTCAAACACTTTACATTATTATGTTAATCAACACTTATTTACAACTGACTTTGTACTACTTTGATATGATGTTCAAACAACTTCAGATTATTATGATGATTGCTTATTTTCAAACGACTTGATAAGAAGTCATCTAAAAAAGAGATTTTATTGAAGAATGTGCCTCATTAAAATAAAAAAATTTGCTTGCCAATATATTCCTTAGGGACAAAAAATGAATTATGAAAAAAAGTACATCATTCTTTTAACAAGTTTCAATTATAGTACATCTTCAAATGAGGTGCATTTCCATGTTCTTGGTATAAGTCTGTCATTTAATTATTTGAGTTTGTAAGCTCCATTTTGAAAGGAATCGACTACTTGGAATAGACCCTCCCAGTTGGATGCTAATTTCTTTCATGCTTGTCTTTTCAGGCCTTTTCAAGTTTTCGTCATACAAAGTCACCTTTGTGAAAAATTTGTTCCTTGACGTGTGTATTGAAAACCTGGGCTGCCCTATTCGTTGCAACTTCCTCCTTTTTCGTGTTTCTTCACATATCTCAAGTACAAAGTCTAGTTCAACCCTTAGGTTGTCATTATTATTATTCTCATAAGAACTATGCTTTCACCGTTCGATTTCTCCAAGCTCGATCAAGATCGTTGCATCCAACCCACATGTTAATCAGAATGGTGTCTCCCTTGTAGATGATTGGAAGGTGCAATGATAACCTCAAAATATGTTGCCTATTTCTTTGGCACAAAGACCCTTAGCCTGCCCAAGCTTTTTCTTGAGTTCATTTAGTATAACCTTGTTAGATACTTTTGTCTGACCATTACTTTAAGGGTGCTCATGGATGGAATTGGATGTTTTATGCTAAAATACTAAAACATTGCTAAAACTCCTTGTCTATAAATTGTTGACCCATATCCTAGATACGAAGATGTATCAACATAATAATATAAATCAAATCAACTGTATCCAAGATATATAGAGATGTATCTTATGCAAAATCAAATCAGATCATGCGCACTTGGATATGTTGCACACTTCTAATTTCTTGAACATCAAAACAATTTATGAAAATATTTTTTAATCTAAATTAGTTATTAATTACAATTATTGTTGTGTATTGCACTAGTCGTCCGAGAGATGATAACTACTTACTACTTGAAATTATGTAATTGATACACTTGTCATTGAACTAATCATGCTAACAATATTCAGTAATCAATTGTATCTTCTATTTGTTTAAATATATTTTGAAATACTTCAACCTAAGTCCAAAAGCCTATAAATACAAATAAATCTCAATAAGTTCTCTCATTTTTCTCTTACTCATTTTTATACTCAGTAATTTCTCTAATTCTTATAAACTTGAACGATAAAAAATATTTTTGCAGATTAACTATCTCTGGAAATTCATGAACAACTCAGCTATCTTCTACCTTAAAAAGCCGCACTCCTTACAAGATTCATTACTTGAACAAAAGAGAGTATTTTGACAAACTGTTTGTTAATACAAATATAGTTTATACATAATTGAGCAGTAAGAAGAATAAAGGTATAAAATTCATTAGTTGAATGCTGAAAACGAATGATGATAAGTAACGACATGTCAGACAGGAATTCAAGTGAACCACGCCATTTGGTAATGGATGTCACTGTTGAAATAGGCAAGGCACCTTTATTTCTTGAGACCTACTTTAGTATATTGGCTTTGACGAGACAAAGAGTTGTGGACCTTCTTGGTTTTTTCCTCTCATCTAAGAACCAAAGTTGGTGATCCATAGTGCAATGAAGAACGTTGTTGGTTGATGTTGGAGAAGAAATGAAGAGTTGATGAGCTTGTTTGTGTCTTAGTAATTGGAAAGAATAATGCACAAAATGATGGTCTTCGAGTAGGATGTACACTCTCTTCCATTATATAAATCATCCAATTCCTTTCTCTTCCTTTATATCCCAGCATTTAGTGCTTTCCTCTTCACCAATCCATTCCTTTTTTTCTTTCCTTCTCAACATACTTAGCTTATCATCACAAACTATAATCAATAATCAAGTTGCTATGACTACAAAACTTCTATGCTTATATCCATAGTATAAATTTTATTTCTTATTAAAAATAGTTACATCACTCTTTTTCTATTAATTTTTCTTAGTTTTCATGACTTCATTTTCATTTTTTTTTCTTTTTACTCTGTATCTTTCTTTTTATTACACATAAAATGTTATCTTATTTCTCATATCCTCCACTCTCTGTCTCATCTTATTTATCCTTTTCTACGTGACTATCTTGTCTGCATGACCAATCCTCATCACTACCTTCTCTACCAACCAGTGCTCGCACCACCTTATAACATCCTCATCGCATAAAATTTAGTGACTTAGTTTCTTAAAGTCATTTAGTTTTGAGTAATTTTATCATGTTTTACTGATTATTTTTGGTTCGTAGAAAATTTAGTTTTTATAAATGATCCATTTTCATTTACTTTTGGTGATCCTAAAATAGATGAGCCTGAGAGCGATGCGCTATGAATTTTGGTTTTGAACTGCTAAGAGCTTTTAAGTCGGAATTAAAAGGTAGTGCCCTAAGCTTGATAGTTCTTATTTGATTTTCAATTTCAAATTATTTATTCAAAATGGTTAACATATGAGTACTCATTTATCAAATTCTTATGAACTGTAGTAACTAATTTAAGTAATAGGGTTGATATGGTTAACATATGAGTACTCATTTTAATTATTTAATTTATTTGTTGTCTAAAAATATATATCTTCATATTATTATTACAAGAAAATTATTGAATAATAATTAAATTTAAAGATAAAAATATTATAGTTAGATTAAATTAGATATTATTTTAGAAACTAAAAAATATTGGTATCTAATTTCTATTATTAATAAAAATTTATAAAATAATTTTTATATTAATATTTAAATTAACTATCAAGATTTTAGTTACTAATATTTTAGATTCTAAATTAATACTAGCAGAAACTCATTTAAAATATAAAATAGTTAGTAGCTAAAACTTTGGTAACCAATTATTATATATCAATTAAAAACTATTTTATAAATTTTTATTAATAAAAACTATTTTACATGATAATACTTTTTTAATTTATAAAATTATTTCTAATTTAATTAAATAATAACTAGTTTTTGAACCATCTTATATAATAACTGCTTTTTGAACCATATTATATAAAATAATTTTTATAGTGTATAAACTATGATGTTCGTAATTATCACTACAAGAAAATCATGAAATAAAAAACTAATTTTAGAGAACAAAATAATTAGTTGTTATAGTGACTAAATTAAAGACTATTTTATAACTAAAAAAACTTGTGGTTTCTAAATTAGTTTATATTATTGTTAAATGATTTCTAAATTGGTATCTAATTAGCTACCATATTTAGAATCTAAATAATTGGTAATTAAAACTTTGGTAGCTAATTAGATACAAATTTAGAAACTATTTAACAATAATAGAAATTGGTAGTTAAAACTTTGGTAGCTAATTAGATACCAAAAACTATTTAACAATAATAGAAACTAATTTAGAAACCAATTTTTTTTTAGTCTCTAAAATGGTCTCTAATTTAGTCACTATAACAACTAATTATTTTTTGTCTCTAAAATTGGTTTATATTCTTGTAATGTATATATATAAGAAATTCTTTTACACCTTTTAATTTTTAATATTATATATTATGTAAAATCACTTTATCGATTTTTTATTATTATTATCTTTCATGTAATTCCATGATATTAATTCTTTTTAATATATTTTTTATTACTTCTAAGTTTGTGTCCTTTTACATTCCTCCCGTTTTTATTTGTTTTTAACTGATAAATTGAAATCCATCCTTAAATTTAAATCTCTAAACAAATATATTACATTTAAATAAAATAACATAAAAATAATAAAAATTATTGCTAAAAATTAAATTATAACTCAATAAAATAAAATAGTATAATAAAAATATAAACACACATAGTTTCTGTGTTTTCATTAGTTATAATAATTATTTTAAAATAATAGTAATGACATGACAATATAATTTACAATGGAAATATATATTCATCCACTACAAGAAAATCATAAAATAGAAATCAATTTTAGAGACAAAAAATAATTAGTTGTTATAGTGACTAAATTAGAGACCATTTTAGAGACTATTTTTTATTTATTTTTAAATTAGTTTCTATTATTAAATAATTTTTAAATTGGTATCTAATTAGCTATTAAAGTTTTAACTACCAATTATTTAGATTCTAAATTTGGTAGCAAAAACCTGTAGCTAATTAGATACCAATTTAAAAACCATTTAACAATAATAAAAACTAATTTAGAAACCACAAATTAGTTTCTAGAATGGTCTCTAATTTAGTCACTATAATAACTAATTATTTTGGTTTCTAAAATTAGTTTATATTTCATGATTTTCTTGTAGTGATCAAATTAGCAAATATACCGAATAAAATATATCTAATATTTTTTGTTTTTAATCTTACCATTTTGAGTATAATTAAAAATTTACAACATTTTTTTCTTGCTATTCCATTATACTTTATTTATTTAATTAAAAATTATCAAATATAAAGTTCATTATTATTTTTCATTTCATTCTATCACTTCATTTGGTAATACTTTGTTTCGTTGCCATAAATTAATACATTTAATTTGATTAAATTTGAAATAATTATCTGGGTTTTCAATTACCATAAATATTTGTTGATTTAGTTGCTTAGATTGAAAGACAAATGTGATAGAATGTTGTTTTATCAAGAAAAATAAAATTAATAGAAAAAGTACTTTAAGAAAAACACTATGAAAACACTATTACTAAACTCCCAAATATCTACAACAAACTCATCCACAATACCTGAAACAAGCCTCTAAAAAGAATAGAAGTAGCTATACAAAAGAGAGAGTAGAACCTATAAACACATAAAAGACTCTTAAAAGAATAGAAGTAGCTATACAAAAGATAGAGTAGAATTATTCTTATTTTTTTTTATCGGCAACCCTTACAACTACTATTTTTCGTTACTATGTATGGTTTGAGGAATCGTTCTCCTTATATTTTGATTTTGTTATATTACATTTAATATAGTCTCATATAATTAATAAATATATTTTTAAAGATAAAATTGTAATTAAAATTTTTAGTTTTAAAATATCTTAAATATAACAATTGATGGTAATGATGTTATGAAAATATTTATGAGAGAATTGTTCTTAACATAACTTGACAACTCATCTGCATCATAATTAGTAGCAGGCTCCACTTGCGTGAATCTGCTGCAGCCCTCCAACATAAAAAGAAAAGAAGCTGTTGTATGGTCCAATAACAAAAATAATGCAGAAGTGGTAAACTCTCACAATCCCAATAACAACTGCAATTTCTACAGCAATTTGCACTTTAATTAACACCTAGTTGAAGATTATGTACTTGTATATTATAGGATCATGGCTCTCGAAATTGTTTTTGATAATTCTACACCTAAATCTTCAGACCTATATTATGGTATGAACTATTTATTTGGTATCTACCTAATGGGAGGAGAATGTACCTTATCCTTTACCTGTTTTGTTATAAAAATTTCTTTGGAAATCTTTCTTTTCAAGTATGAGATAATGATTAGTATCTTTACACTGTTTAAAATCCCGTTTAGGTTTAAGAGGTTAAATCCGTCGCCTTTTAATAAACGACTAAATCTAAACCTGTTCTAATATTTAATATTTGCAAATATAGTTTCTTAAATAATTAAATATATTAATAAAACACTTTTGTATCATGTGATAATATATTTAAATTGAAGTATATATTGCAAACTTTATTAGTAATTATATCTTCATGATATTACGCTTTTAATTATATAATATTAATTTGATACTATATATATTATTAATACTATTAATATTATTAATATATTAATATTATTCATATTATTACAATATAATTTTTAAGTATTACGTACAATGACAAACAAATTATATTAATAATATAAATAATTAAAAAAAAAACAATCGAAAACTAACCTATTTATGTATGAAGTTAACTATAATGTTTTTATGAGTCACTCATCTATGTTTGTAAGTATTGTTAGATCCGCACCTTTGTGTTTTCAGATTTCTCTTAATGTTTTGAGACTCAACAAATTCATATACTTTTGGAAGTATCTTCTTTAACAACTCTAACCATTTTGTATTACTTTTATTTATCCATCAATTTCTACTTTTAAATTGAATAATCTTAAAGTTGCTAACAATTTTGCTAAATTATTCTATCTTGGATTCAATTTTTGTTTCAAATTAGACTTCTAAGAATCATAAACATGTGCTCTTTCAAAATGTTCTTTGTAAACATCACATATCATCTCCTCTAAATGATCATTCTTCTATTTTTCAAAATTTTATATTTTTTACATAGTTGTGTCATGTTCATATGACATATTCTTGACAATACAAAAAATAAACAGGTTATGACACATTTCTTCAAGTTCCTGACATATTTGATTCAGACAACAAATAATATATCCCCTTGATATAATTTTCATTTTTTCAAGTAAATGTTACTACATAAAAAATTGGATTTACCGACGGATTTTACCTATGAATCTAAATCCGTAGGTAAATTTAGTATTACTTACGAATATTATCTATGAATCTAAATCCAAAGATAAATTTAACATTATCTACGAAATATTATCTACAAATATGAATTCGTAGGTAAATTCAACATTACCTACAAATTACACTACAAGAAATTTGTTATTTACATACGGATTCAGATCCGTGTGTAAAGTGAGCATTACATACGAATTTGGATCTGTATGTAAAGTGAGTATTACATACGGATTTTTACATACGGATCCAAATCCGTATGTAAAGTGAGCATTACATACGAATTTTTACATACGGATCCATATTCATATGTAAAGTAAGTGTTACATACAGATTTTACATACAAATCCAGATCCGTATGTAAAGTGAGCATTACATACAGAGTTTTACATACGGATCCAGATTCATATGTAAAGTAAGTGTTACATACCAATTTTTACACACAGATCGAGATCCGTATGTAAAGTGAGCATTACATAGGAATTTTAACATACGGATCCAGATCTGTATTAAAGTAAGTGTTACATACCGATTTTTACATACGAATCCAGATGCTTATGTAAAGTGAGCATTACATACGAATTTTGATTCGTATAGTTCTTGATGAAAATTCAAAACAATGGAAAAACTTAAATAAAAAAAATATAAAAGAAGGTCATAGTGAATTGAAATAATTTTAAGATTTATTATATTGTTAGAATTAAATTAGAAAAGTAATTTGAGTTTAATTATTTTTTAATTTAATTAAAGAAAAATTATAATATTAAAATTATAACTAAAAAAAATGAAAAAAAATATAAATATTAGTATCAATAATAATATTTCATATTGATTGTCTCCATCTAAATCATATTAGAATTATAACACATTTTTTTCTAACTAGGCCATATGTATTGTAATTCATTAAAAAACTAAAAATAAAATTAGGTGCTGCATGAACGGTATGAAGCGGGAATAATACATATAAATTGTATCCGTGTATAAAGTATTACATGTAAAATATTTTTAATAATTGTAATAATAATAATATTGATATTAATGATGATATTGATATTAATATTTTTATTAATAATAATAATATTATTATTAATAATATTAATAATATTAATTCTTATGATTTAGAAGTGTCTCACGTCTACATATCTTACAACTAAATCTAAGAAAATGACCATCACAATGGCATAAGAACTACAAAGAAAGTACGTAAAGAATATATAGAATTTATTGGGATGCACTTATAAAGCATTTCTTCCATTTTCCAATGCAATACGAAACTTTTTGTGGTACTACTAGACCCTGTCTTGGTGTTATAACCGAAGAAACAAAAGGGGACTCAATAATGTGGTTTTCCCTCTCCTTTTCGCGTGTGAAGAAAAAAGCAAATTCATTTTGGTTATCTTAACGTTTTGTCCTTTATCTGAGTCATGCCATACATGAGGTTCTGGTCACTATAAATTTTGACTACTTTTGTGGATAGATAGATTATCTACAAATTATGGGTTTCTATGAATCATTCATTCACGTCGTCACACTGTCGATGCTTTTACTTTCTTTGGATCGCTATATGTACCATTAATTCTACCTCTTCTACAATTCAATTCAATGGTTTATATTCTAAAATACATTTTTTGTTGGAGAATAGCTTTTTATCCAATTAACAGATATGATTTCATGAACACTCAGAAAGAGTTGCTCTCTTTTTGGTGAACAAAAGCTATATAGCAGTGAATTATTACATTAATTTCATGAATTTTATTTTAGACTTCATTAGCTGTGGCTGTTTAAGATGTCCATATTCACTTGGTGGGTTTCTTTTCCAACTTTTTTTTTATGTATATCTGAAAAATAGCATATCTCCTTGATACCATTTCAACACGGCATGCCAGTTACTGCTTTGTAATGTTTATATATATATATATATATATATATATATATATATATATATATATATTTGTTAATTTTTCGAATTCAAATATGATGATAAAATAACATCTTTAGATATTATATATCATAGTTTTGTTATGAAAAGAAATCTCTACAAATTAAGAAATGTTTGCCTTGTGAAATTTGAGTGAATAGTAACAGTTAATTATTCACTCTGACAAAATTTATGCACCCCAAATTATATTAACCAACCAATATATTGCCCATAATTCACCATGACTATTGATAGAGTCATTGTAGAACTATTTATGAGACCATAAAGGCTCAATAATTTGCAAACACACACAAAGCTTGACTGCACATTAGAAAGTGCATTTCGTATTTGACCACCTCAAATAAAGTTACATTAACATACTTTTAACAAAATGTCACCTTTGCAGCACATACTTTGCTCAATCATTCACTAAAAAAAAAAAAATAGTTTTAATGGAATTTATTTTTTATATTATTTAGGTTTAAAATCTCTACTAAGTTATTTATCTAGGTTACAGTTTCCACTAAACTATTATGTTTTTTTAAATCTTAGGAAAAGTCTTTCAGAATCCCTGTTAAATACTATGAGTTTAAGAACCTCCGTAAAATATCATGGGTTTCGAAAGCTCCGTAAAATACCATGAGTTAACTATCCTCCTGACTTCTCTCTTCCACCGTAGACACACTGCTCTCCAGCTCAGGCTCAATGACCGCCGACGGTTCCTAGCAAGGAATCACAATTCAACCTCACTTATGTATATTATATCTAAGGAAAAGAAACACTAAATAAGACATCATCTTCTTCTTACTCCAATATTTCTTCTTCTATCACCTTACTGCCCCAACTTGGGTCATAAGTCATTATTACCTAGCTCGTCAACAACTGGTGTTTATCACTACTTTATATATCTTAAATAATTGCATTATTTATTAGATGTGGGTTTCAAAGTCATGTGTGTTCTTGTCTAAAGATGCAAGAACATATTACGAGGATAAATTAAATTTATTATTTCTCACTTTCACAGTGAATTAATTATTATATACATTTTAAATTAAAGGTCGCAATTTAAAATATTTCAAAATTATGATAATTAAATATTAAAAATTATAACTAAAACTAAGATTGCATAGAAAATATACGTACATCAAAAGTTAAAACAAAATAAGTTAGGGTTTTTTTGAAGTATGAGCTCGTAACAAAAGAAAACTATGAATTATATAAACAAACTACCATCAATCATAAGAAATATGCAAATACTATTGAAGTACTTATTATCCAAGATTAGTTCTTGAAATACTTATTATCCAAGATTATTTTGCTGAGTTTTTAAAAATAAATTTGTGAAACTTTAAAAAACTTATTTATTTGTATGTAAAGTTACACTTTCAAAATTTTATAGAATTTAGTTATAAAATATATTAAAATTATATAATTTTTAATTATTTATGTATAAAGAGATTTAATTATATTTTTTTAAAAAAATTTGAAAAATCTGGAATGTTTTATTGAGGTTCTACGATAAATCTTTGGAATTTAATGAATGTTAAAAAAAGCTCTGTTATTTTGTTGAGATTTTAGAATAAACCTTTGAAACTTAACAAAGGTTAAAAAGATTTTCATTAATTTGCTGAGGTTATAGAATAAACCTTTGGAACTTACTCAAAGTTAAAAAATAACCTCCGTTTTTTGCTGATGTTTTAGAATAAACTTTTGGGATTTAATGAAGGTTAAAAACCTCCGTTATTTTGCTGAGGTTTTAGAATAAACCTTTAGAATTTAACGAAGGTTAAAAAACATATGTTATATTACTAGGATTTTAAAATAAATCTTTAAAATGTAATGAAGGTTAAAAAAACCTTCGTTATTTTGGTGAGGTTTTAAAATAAACATTTGAAATTCAACGAAAATTAAATAAATCTTCGTTTTTTTTTTTAGGTTTTAGGATAACTTTTGGAACTTAACAAAAGTTAAAAAAATCTTTCTTAATTAAATCAATTCCTAAGATTATATTAAACTCTGCTAAATAATCTCCCGTTAAAACTTTTTTTTCTTTGTAGTGATTCTTTTTTTTTTTTTCATACATTCTTAAAAAAATGGGGCAAAATTAATTTACTTTTTCTTTGAAAGAAAAAACTTTAGATTAATTAGTTCAAGCTCATTAGAATTAGAGTTAAGGTTTCTAACTTAATATTTATAATGATACTTATATATACTATGTATTAATTAATTAATAACATCTACAAATGAGACTTGAAATTATACTTATTTGACATATGAGTTGAGCCCTCATCAAACATTAGCTGAATATACACATATCTGTCTGCATTTGGTGAATATATAAAATTTGTCTTTTGATTAGTGGGGTTGCCCCACCGTTGCCTCCAAGATAGAGAACTTTCATCCATAAATACCCTTCTTTGTTAGCGTGTGTCCTCCACATCATCCATCAGTTATCTCTTCCTCAACCTTTTTCATGGCATCTGATCACTCATCCCTTAACCAAACCAAATTAGGGCTTCCAAACAATGACCTTGAGCAACAACAAACTCTGGAGGCTGAAACTGAGGACTTTGATTACTCAAAGCGATCTCAGTGGCTACGTGCTGCTGTCCTAGGAGCCAATGACGGGTTGGTCTCAACAGCATCCCTAATGATGGGTGTGGGAGCAGTGAAGCAAGACATCAAAGTTATGATCCTAACAGGGTTTGCAGGGCTAGTGGCTGGGGCATGCAGCATGGCCATAGGGGAGTTTGTGTCTGTGTACTCGCAGTTGGACATAGAAGTTGCTCAGATGAAAAGGGATAATGGAAGAAACAATGGCAGACACAGAGATGAAGAGGAAGAAGATGAGAAGGAGAAAGAGAGTTTACCAAACCCTATACATGCTGCAGCAGCCTCAGCTTTAGCATTTTCAGTTGGTGCACTGGTGCCTCTTCTTGCAGCCTCTTTCATAAGGGAGTATAAGGTGAGGTTAGGTGTGGTTTTGGGAGCAGTGAGCTTTGCTCTTGTGGTGTTTGGTTGGCTGGGGGCAGTGTTGGGTAAGGCTCCAACATTGAGGTCATGTGTGAGAGTGTTGGTTGGGGGTTGGGTAGCCATGGCCATAACTTTTGGACTAACCAAGTTGATTGGGTCAAGTGGTCTTTAGTTATGAATATACATGTTTCTCCTGGTGAAGTGTGTTTTGCTAAGTAATGTCCTTTCATCACCTTTCTCCAGAGTCCCCTCATTTTGCTTTTCATAATAAACCATTTGAGGTGAGACCACGTGAATACAACAAAGTTGGCATGCCAATAATCTAGCATTTAAAGCTGTATCACAACACAACCTTGTATACATGTATTGTTGTTTATGTATCAAAAAACCAAAAGGTTATTGCTTCTTCTCCTTTCACTGCAAAACCTGCAATTTATTAATGCATGCATCATTATGCAGAGTTAATTTAGTCAAATTATAATCTATTTCATTTGAAATAATTTGAAATAGGTTGTAATTGAACTAAATTAAAAGTAATGATATGTAAAATTCATGCACTAGATTGTAATTAGAAAAAAAATTAATAAAATGGAACAACTTTAAAATTGCATGAACGAAATCACATTTTGAATTGATGTTCTTCCATTTGCATTTCTCAAACTAACATTTTCCATATAATTATTGCTAATAGAAAATTTAACCCATAACAAAAAGAAAAACATTGTATGTATCAAACTCGAGTTTCAAGAAAAACTCCTAGATCTTACAAGAAAAGGAAAAAATATTTTCTTTGCAAGCTATTTTATCCTAGTTTTCCATTTGCAAATTGGATGTGGATAAGTATTATAAAAGAAATTAGTTTTAAAAATGCTTTAAAAGTAAAAGAATAAAATAACTTCTCATAAATTTCATTTTAAAATCTCTTATTTTTACACTCTAACTAAAGGGGCAAACAAATTGTGTAGGTTATTTCAGTTCCATATGGTAATTTTAATGGCTGATATTTTTTTTACTTGTATTTACAACTTCAACCGTTACAGTCTTGAACACAAGTAAATCAAAATTAAAATTTATTTATTGATAAACCTTGGTTACTTGCACACCTTAATTTAATTTTAATATATATCATTGCAATAAAAATTGGTTTTAGAAACTAATTTATTAATTTATAAAATATAAAATTATTCATTAATTTAATTACAGACTAATTTAAAATTTAAAATAGTAAATATCTAAATTTTTGATAATTAATGTTAAATATCACTTTAAAAATTATTTTATAAATTTTTATTAATAATAGAAACTAATTTTAATATTAATAATTTTTAATTTATAAAATAGTATCTAAATTAATATAATGATTAATTATTTTTTGTTTTTAAATTAATTGATATTTAATAATTTTGTTATAGTATATCTTGACAAACTTTCCTTTCCTGGCCTAAAATGTCATATATTAATTAACTCATTATTGAATATTCAAATTCTATTGATTAATTAGTAACTTGCAATAAAGAATTAAATCAAATTATTATTTTTTATTAGTTAAACAATGCTTCTTCAGTGAAGCTGCGAACGACAACTTAGTGGTTCAGTTATATCGATCAAGAATCGAATAGCAAAATGGGGCCGCGATGGTTTCTTCACTGTGCGTTATCGAGGATTCAAAAGCTTAATATTTCCTTTTTTTGAATTGCAGTTGTTTGATGATAGTACTTATGCTTAATTAAATTTTAACTATTTTGTAGTTTACTTTTTATTTTATTAAGTATTTAAAAAAAATTGTTATCTTATAGATATTTTTATTTGATTTTTTGTAATTTTTATTGACAAAAAATAAATTTAAATTTAATAAAAAGAGAAGCACTTAATAAGTGTCCAAACCCTTAGAAAAATGTTGTAAAGGACCATGAGGTTTGCTCTACATAGCAAAAGAAAAACCTCAACACCAAAAAAGAAAGAAAAGCATAGCTCCAAAGAGTGTAACACAAAAAAAAAATCAATGCCTCACTTATCCACATACTGAAAGGTTGAACCTGAACAAAATCAGACTGTTTCTCCCTGCACCATATCATTTATCCAGAAGGTATAAAAATACTTTCGGATATTAAAATCTGTAAGCAAATATGTAAAAAGGACAAAATAGAATTTTAAAATTTTTGTTGGGTGCAAAATTGATTGGGTGCTTGCCACAAAATCACTACAGCTGCACCGGATCCCTACTTCTCCACCTTCTTCTTGCCTCATCTTACCTAGTCCTTCCTTCCAGGACTAAGCCCACATTCTTTGACATACCGCAATACATCAGATAAGATTTAAGATCAATACATAATTGAGTATAGAAAAAAACTGTTAACATTTTCTTATTTGTCATCATGACTAGACTTTTAAATGTGTTAACGTAAAAAACCTAAATATGATTGATTTTACCTTTTTAAAAAATTACTTTATTTCTCTTCTTTCAAATCTACCCAATCAGTGTAATTCACATACAATCCCGTTCTCTATTCACATGTTGATTCGCCAGGTTTTCCTTGATGTGTGTTTGCTTTCCTAGTTTCCTTTTCTAACTCACCAATTAAGTCTTGAGGGAAAGAAGAAGTTAACTAATGAAGTAAAAGAAGTGAGAGAATGAAGGAGTAAATTGACAAGCGACTTAGAAATATTAAAAACAAATCATGATAATCACGTCATTTTATTGATGACAAAAATCAAAACAGCAAGTTATTTAGATAAAAATAAAAATATTTTGAACACTCAATAAAAAAAATTAATAGAAATTTAATTAATAAATACTTAAATTTATGATATATTTCATATTTAATTAAACTTATTTTACAAATGTTTTAGGCGTATGTAATTTAAATTTCCATAATTTTACTTTTTCTGATATTTATGTTGTGATCTACGAAAATCCTGTATAACAAGACACATTTGTCTCCCTTATTTCATACTCCAACAATTTAATAATACAAGTGCAAAAGGTTGCTTCAATATATTATGTCCCGGTTTTGTTCAACCAAAACATAGCACTGATATGATCAGAGACAAAATCTCTTTCACTGGGAAGTGTGTAACTTTGATCCCGCTAGAACAGAAACTAGTGGAGATTGGTGGTTAGATTATGGAGATGCAGAAAATATTGTGTATCAAGCCAGGTGCTGCCACCAGCTTAAATGATTGTGGAAAGGTTCCGCGTCGAGAGATTGGGTGTCAAGCACAATAAAATAGGAATGAAGAAGCCGATGGAATTAGGAATGGACAAAATTTTCGTATTCAGCAAAGAACTACGACAGAAATTAACCCCAAAAACACAAGAATGGGGTGACAGCAAAATGTGGTGATGTACAACAGAGGTGCAGAGTATTTCACACGACTCGAGCACAGCTCTAAATTATATAACTATTAAATAAATGCTGAGATGTCAGGTTATACCCTACCCAACAACACTTATAAATGCTAAAATGGCAAACCAAAAGTTCTAAGTGAAGATTCTCCACCATTGATTTGAAAATAAATAAATCTGACGGCCCTAATATACGCCGCGTGGGAGATATGGGTAGCTATCCCATGCTTCACCGTATCAACATATGCAAACACATGACGTGGCTTAGTTGAATCTTTGGCCTTAATACCAGTTTCCACAACCAAATGCTTGGTTGTATGGAACACCAAAAGGATATATAACTCCCGAAAAATAAAGTGCCTATGACTATAAATGTAAAAAAAATTGTACAGAACACTCGTAAACCAAAAGTTAATCAATTTTTTAGTCAAATTACTCCCGAAAAATTTTCCTTTTCCTCACTGAACTGCATTTGGAACCCTTATTTGCTTCCATGTATACCACAGATATGTATATAAATATGATAGTAATTCACAAAATTTTGACCTTGCCAGTTACACTTTCCGCACCCTTTAGATCTGAGCTTCCCACCGGACAAAGCATTGGAGTCTCGTATGTTACTATTTGCCTCTCCATGGCACAGCGCCATCCACCTGAATCTTTGTATCATCTATACTGGTCTCCATGGGGAATCTCACCGCATCCTCAACAAATCCTTAAAAGCGTTGCATAAATCCAAGTTGCATAAATCCAAACATTCGCCACAAAACCTTGTTTTTCGGAATTGAATACTTAAGCGCCCGCACATGAAGTCTCCTCATTGTATCTTGAAAAGATTCTTCAATTTCACAAGCAACCTCCATTCCTCCATAGATAGTTCATCCTATATCCATCAACAGATGTAACTTAGACACATTTTCAACTAAATCATAAACAGTTAAATACATTTGCTCATGATGCTTGTTATTGCAGACTTACCCGATAATTTGCTTTGAGAATATCAATAGATCTCCGTGAAATATGGCTTACAAGTTCATCGTCGATCTCAAAATGTCTCCCAAACATTTTCTGTTGCTCTTCAGAATTGCTGCCAACAATCTGTAAAACAAATTGGAGACTTACAGTAAGGTTGCCGCCACCAAGAATACCCAAGGCAAATCATTCCATTTCTCCCTATTATCCCCCCTCCAAACTTTTCTCTCACCATTTTCTCAACAGCCATCGTGTCTAATTATTGATCATGACTAAATCGTGTAAATGGGATATGAAATTTTGTCAACGTAATAAAACTATTACACTTCAAATAAATTTAAAACAGACATTAATGATCTTTTCCTTTTGACATGTACAACTTACATGTAGAAGCTTTTTGGTTCTTGTTTAAAACAAAGGCTTCTTCTAATCAATATTTCAAATTCCATTTTCATTGTTATAAATTTGAGAGTTAGGAGAGGTTCATTATAAAGGATTTAATTTCAGTCCAAGAACATACCTTAATGGCTACTTTCTGCCCCTTCTTGGCATAATCAACAGGTTTATGGTTATTCTCAATGGAGGCAATGCGACCAATATCAATGAACTCTCTAGAAGGAATGCAAATTGGAGTCCCAATCTGTCAAATGGACAAATATTAGATGCACATTAAAGAATCAAAACAATTACCTTTGTGCAACAGGCTTCACAAAATACCCGTCATTAAACATCATAAACTCAAGCTAAAGATGATCTTCAATGGTCAGAGAGATCAATCCGAGAAATGTTCAAAGCATTTAGAAGTTAAAATTAAACTAACTGCTGCTTGGTAAGGGTCAAAAGTCACATTCGGCTCATTTTCATGCTTAAAAGAGGGAAAATTTATGGGGTGGTGCATAAATAAGTAGCATTCCACTTCCATTTTTTCAATACTTGTTGTACCAACTACCGAGCATGTGTGAAACAAATTCCATGCATAAATTTCCACCTCACATTATAATTACTCAAACCACAGCCTAGATTATACATGGCACAGAGAAATACAATTGCTAATTCCTTTGTCAAAAATAGATTTAAAACGAATACTAAAACTGCTGGATTCACTCCAGCCAAAAAGGACATCGCCCTTTTGTGAAGAAAACAGTTATTAACCAGATAATTGCAACCATATAAAAAATCCCTCAATAAAAAATAACAATACCTTCGCAATTCCTTCAAGAATATCAACTCCCAAAACAATTGGGTCCTTCTTGTTGAAAATGCAATTTGGTAAGATTTTAAAAACACATGGGAAGACTGCCTCATCAGCAGCTTCTTTCTTTTTCTCCTCTTTGATGTTGTCAATATAAGCTTTAAATTGGTCAAATAGATGATAAATGATATCAGCAATAAATATCTTCACACCCAATTCATCTGCCAGTTCCCTAGCCTCAGGTGTAACTTTGACATCAAATGCCAATATAGCTGCATACTCTCGCTTTTTTTCAAGCATTACACTGGCCTTCATGACATCTTTTTTTGTACAGGACCAATGCTTATACCACTAACAGGGATACTAACTTCTGGAGTTTTCAAAAACTCCAGTAATGCTTCCAAGGAACCAAGGGTAGATGCCTGTACACAAACACCTTCACCAGTCCTGTCAATCCTGCTCATGACTGACCGCATATCTTCCATTGCTGATTCTTTGACATCTTCCAAATCATCATCAGGCTTCACCACATATAAACCAGTGCCCGCAATGGCATGCTCAAGGCCCTGAATGAAACACAGTAAAACCAAAGCTTAAGCATCATAAGCACAAGACAATAGAATAAAAATAGAAAAAGAACTATCAATATCACCATGAAATACCTGGGCAGTGATTTTTATACCCATAGCAGCTTTGATTTCTTTGTGATGAAGATATGTTCCCTGAAATTATACCATTATTACTGTGTTGTGAAGTGTAAGAGATACTAAGTAATACTCTCTCTGCCTAGATAGAATTTGCCAATATATAGAACACATTACTCAGTAAACAAATTGCTGATGTTGATACGAAAGGATGAGATATTGACTTGCCCAAATATTTTTCTTGTCTAAATTAATCATCTAAGACCCACCCCCCTCTGGTTTTTTAGCTCGGCTCCACCATGTTAAATATAACTATCAGTATCTCTTCCAACACTTTTAAGATCATTGGAACTCATTAAAACCATACTTGCTATGAAATTAATAAATAAAGACCATAATCTCTTGCTCACATTTATAGTAGATAGTTATGCAGTAATGTTCAAATTTTCCTACAGGTAAATAAATGTGAAATAAAGAAAGAAATAATTGTGTGACTATACCTTGACACGAAGTTCCTTCATTGGATGAGGTGTCAATAAAGCTCGAATTGAGGTAACAATTGGACCCTATAACAAAAATTTCATTAGCCTTAACTATAGATTGGGTGCTAAAAGATGTAGTGAGAATTTAAGATACTTACCTGCATTCCACAGACAACTATTTGTTCTCCTTCATGAAGAACACCATTAACTAAAACAACATCAATAGTAGTTCCATGGCCTTCAACAACCTTAACCTCTAAAACAGTACACTGGTGACCACAATAAACAAACAATTAGGTCCATACAGTTAAACCATCATAAAGTGTTACACTAACTTTAGTATTAGGATACAGTAAAGCTAACCTGTATTTCCTCACTGTATGTAAGTTTCTCAACCATTGTTTTCTGGGTCCATTGAACCAATAGTAATAACAAATCAGGAATTCCTTCGCCACTGAAATATCAAAAAGTAAAAATAGTGTCAATACAACAACACCCATATGACAAGCAGTAAGCAGACTGTGTAAGGTAACACTAATTAAAAAGACAGTGTCTGTAAGGCAATGTTTAGGCATTTTCTACATATAGTGTTGGTGTCCACGGATAAATGGAAATCTGCCCCCACTTTTCATATACCCAACCTCTCTTCTACCACTTTTTAGATAATTTCAGTCAGACCTCAAACAGTTTGAAACCAATTTAAAACATTAGGAAGAAGTTAAGATTTTCTGTAACATTCTGAAATACTAGAATTTAGAAGCAATAGATGATGCTTCCTAATAATGGAAAAAAATGTTAAAAAAGCAGATGGACTCTTAAGAAGTAGACTTTGAGCTTAACTCAACCTTACAAAATCGGCTTATAAGTTGAGTTTTGCAACCACTTATATATTATGAATAAGTCTTATATCTAGTCGATGTGGAATCTTTAACAAACTCTTCCAACACCGAGACTATTAATTCGTGTATAGAACTATATACTTATGGATGATATGATAGAATCAACAAACTCTCGCTAGGATAAGCTTTATATAACTCTGACATCATCTTAAGAAGTACACTTTAAGTCTAACTCAACCTAACAAAATCGACTTATAAGGTGAGGTTTGCACTCACTTATATATTATGAATCAATCTTAGCTCTACTCAATATGGGATCTCCAACCAATTGAAATTGTTTAAAACCAATAAAATGTTTGATTTAGAAAGTTTGTTCTTCCAAACCGATGACACATGTAGTAATATTGACATCAGTGTTAGTAAAATTTAGTGTATATAATTCAATACTTTATTAGATATAAACTCTCACACCCATAATCTAAGACTAAATGTTTAAAAAAAATCATTCAGACATCTAATTCTCTTAGTATTACCGCATTAGGAATGTTAGGTGTGTGTGAAGGAACATGAGCCGTACATCAGTCCCAAAATCATAACCCAAAATCTAATTCTCTTAGTATTTTCCTTATTCTTAATGACAAAGGAGACATTTACATTCATCAGACCAGAGAACTTGATCCAATGGAAACTTTCACCGCATAAAATAGATGGTGAAAGACCGACTATGTCTACCAAACAATCCATTGTTTCAATTACAATGCCAAACTTATTTTATTTCAGAAAGGAGGGTGAGGAGGCAGAATATTATAATTACAAGGCTACTGCAGTTACCTTATTGCACTTGTAGGCACAATGCTGAAAGTTTCTCCCATTTCTTTGTTTTTATAGTACAACTCGGTATTCATCCCTTGTTCTTTGAATCGAGTAACAATCTAGTAATGAAAAAGAAGAAAATTAGGTTAACAAACAATAACAATAGCCTGGTACAACTGACAAAGAAATAAAATCTTGTGCTACCTGAGTGAGCCTCATATTGAACTCATTTTGAACATCCTTAGTCTGCTGCTTCAATGCTTTGACAATTGGAGAATTGCGACATGTTTTCCATCCATAAAGCCTGTCAACCTACAAAGTGTCAAAGAGCAGTGGAACAAGTATAAGCATCACTTATTAAAAATACTCAAAAAAGTGTAAAGGCAGAAATACTCACTTTATTTAACGCAACAATGAATTCTGTATTCCTCATTTTTAATAGATTTAATGATTCTATTGTTTGTTGCTCTAACCCATGCATAATGTCAACGACCAAAATTGCAATATCACATAGGCCTGAACCCCGAGACCTCAAGTTAGTGAAAGACTCGTGTCCAGGGGTGTCAATAACCAGTAGACCAGGAACTTTCAGCTTTGCATCAGCTTTCAGTTCCTTCGTTCTATCACGTATGTTCTCAGCAGGAAAGTACGTTGCACCAATCTGTTGTGTGATACCTCCAGCCTCACCCTCCTGAACATTAGTACCTCGAATACAATCCAGCAGCTTGGTCTTGCCAGTATCCACATGCCCCATGATACAGCAAATTGGGGAGCGGAGGTTTTCATCATTAGGCTGAGGAGGAGGAGCAGCAGACTTTCTTGACCTATTCAAGTCAGAATCATGCTTCTTATTTCTGTCCGTAACCACAACATTAGCTTCCTTTCCATTTTCAGTTTCATCAGTGACAGTTGTACTAGTAGCCCCTGTTGCATAGGAGAAAAACAAAGATAACTTTTACATTAGAAGGAAAGTAGTTACAAGTAAAGAATAAAAGTGTAAAACTTCATTAGGGAAACAAAAGTACAAGTAAACATCCATTCACACAACCCCTTTCTATACTGGGAGACACACAATAGTAACAAGTAACAACCGAACACATAGCAGAGGGAAATATACTAGTGTCAATCAAACACCATCTGTTTTAATCTAAAGCAAAGGTGGATATAAAACTACTAAATCTTATCATATACCAGAAGAACATGCATCGCAATGCCAGATTCCGGTTTAACACCAATTCCGGTATCAAATAGAATATCTCAGCAATTTACTACTTCATGAAAGCAGGTGATATTTATTTAACAAAGAAATCAATTGCATTGGGGGGAATTCCAAAACAAAGTTCTTGGTCAAAAATTTATAGAACCATAGTTTTTAATTCCCTATACTAAAATAACTTCACATATACGTTTCCGCTATAGCTACCGGATCGCTATGTCTCCATGTTTATACTTTCCAATCATCAAAGAGGTTTCTAGCAGTGTGAGAACAAGCAAAAATGTCAATAAAAAAATGCAAATCTTACCAGCGTTCTGAGTAGGTACGGCATTTTTAATCTCTTTTTTTATAACAGGTTTAGGTTCTGACTCTTCGTCAGCAAATGCACCTTTGGAATTCAGATTAACATCATCCCAGCTTTTTGCATCCCATTCATCATCATCTTCGTCATCTTCCACTACATCATCTTCAGCAGTGACATGAAGTTCAACTTTGTCATCCACCTGAATCGACTCCACTTCTTCAATGTTTACTGGTTCCTCTGAAACTACATCAGTAGTAATCTCCTTCGCTTCAACAATTTCAGCTGTCTGAGCAGCAGCTCCATTCTGATTTCTATTATTTTGTTTTGACTTCTTTGTCTGGTATATGGGTTTTTTGGCTGGAGCACCAGAGTCCCCAGAAGGGAGAGTCACACCCCCAGTGCTATTGAGAATCTGCCTCCTCATTGCCTCCAAACGACGGGCTTCTTCCTTCTGCTTACCAGTTAAAAGTTTACCTTCTTGCTTTTTTTTCTGGAGTTTTTCCTTTTCTCTTTCCTTCTTCCTACGTTTAGCTTCTTCTGCCTGTCTCTCAAGTTCCTCTTGCCTGCGTCGCTCCTCTTCTTCCTTCTTTAACCTCTCTTCGTCTTCTCTTTTCTTCTTTTCTTCAGCCTCTTTTCTTCGAGCTAGTGCCTCTTGCATCTCTCTAACATGCTTTGGCACTTTCTTATCAGCTGCCTTAGCCTTTGAGTCATTCTTCTTTGGTTCAATTGCCTCAGCTTTAACTTCTGCTGATTCATTTTCCGGTGCACTTCCTGCTGCAGCGGCGGCTGCTGCCTTCTTCTCCTTTTCCTTTTCCTTCTTCTTCTTCTTCTTCTTTGCAGCAGCTGACTCTACCACCTCCTCTTCCCCATCCTTATCCCCAGAAGCATCAGCAGCAACAGAACCTACTTCGGGAGTAGGCTGAACTTTATCATCCTGTGGTGCAGAAGCAGTTGGTTTTGGTATAGGAGCCTCACCGAGCTCTGCAAGAAGCTTATCCAAATCTTCTTCCTCTTGAGCAGTTCTTCCACTCTTTTTCTTATTCTTCTTCTTATTTTTGGAAGTTTCAGCAACTCCTTCACTCTTATTTACATTGTTGTTGCTAGCATCAGCACTACCAATACTGGGTGCCTCAGGCTCCACTACATCCACATTTTCATCACTCCCTTTGGCAGCAGTACTACTGCCCTTCTTTTTAGACGACTTCTTTTTACCTGAAAACGAAACTAAAGAAACATCATCCTCTTCCTTGTCATCACCATCCTTACCAGATTCGGGTACAGAAACATCATCCCCAACAGAAACACCTTTGCTACCGGAACTTGCAGCCTTCTTGGAAGACTTCTTTTTCTTGCCAGTGAAAGTAATTGGTCCAATGTCATCGTCATCATCTCCACCACCATCCTCCTTGCCCTCTCCATCATCAATTTCAGTGATAACAGTGGCTGAAAACCCAGCACCACCCTTCTTACTCCCTTTGGAAGACTTCTTCTTCCCCGTGAAAGCAATAACAGGTTCATCGTCATCAAAATCGTTATTCTTATCATCCACCACATCACCATCCCCACCATCATCAATAGCATCAAAAGCCGAGGCAGCGAACAAACTACCACCGCTTTTCTTCGAACCCTTCGAGGACTTTTTCTTTCCAGTAAAACTAACCACCGGCTCATCCTCCTCCTCCTCCTCCTCACCACCAGCATCATCATCATCGATAGCAACAAAAGCTGATGCATTGAACAAACTACCACCTCCTTTGTTCGATGCCTTCTTACGCGACAAACTAACCACAGGTTCATCCTCTTCAGATTTATCTTCGTCATCACCTTCCTCATCACCAAGCACACCAAAGCCAGATGCAGTAAACGCACTGTTACTACCGCCTTTCTTGCTTTTCCCCTTCTTCTTCCCAGCAAACACAACTTCAGGCACATCCTCGTCATCATCAACATCATCATCATTATTATTACCTTTAGCATTGCCTTTCTTACCCTTCTTCTTTCCGGCCGCAGCAGGTTTATCTTCCGGCGCCGGCTCCTCAGAGAGTCCCGTTCCAATGGCATACTCATCGTCGTCGATGACTACCGTCTTCTTCTTGGATTTCCCGCCACCTCCTTGCTGCGAGGCGTTCTCATCGTCCCTCGCCGTAGGCTTCTTCCTCCCCATGTCTGATTAGGGTTTTCTCTTCTCCCGTGAGTATGAGTACAAACGACGCCGCGTTGGAATCACGGAACTGCGAAATGGAAAGGAAAATCGCGTCGATGGAATAAGAATAAGATCTATAAGCAAAAACTCTATGCCAGAGAAGAAAATAAAGAAAACGAGGGAGATTGGTGTAGGGCGCACCGTACGTGAATCTGACGGCGACGCAGAGAATCTGCGAAGCAAGGGAAAGGAAAACGGCGGTTGCGATTGGGTTCAGAGTGACGAGAAAAAGTGATTGTTCGGAATCGATAGAGCGGCGGTGAAGGTGAAGGAATGGGAACAAAGATTTGAGCCCTTAAAGGAGTGTGAATGTGAAGGTGAAAACAAATATTAATTGGAATGTATATGTGTATGTGTATTATACTAATGATAAATGTAATAAAAGAAACACAGCGTTATTCTAGGGTTGTATTTCTGTGTGTGTCTCCTATTTATCCCAAATTCCTACATTACAAATTTCCACTTTGGCTTCTACACACATGCATAAAACAAATAGATTAAAAAATACATACAAATAAAATCTGAGTCTTAAATTATGCTGAAAAAAAATAAATTAAAAAAATATATAAAAATAAAATCGAGTGTTAAATTATTGAATACTAATATTTTCGCAAATGATGACTTAGCTATGCTAATTTATAAGAATGTTAAAAATATTTTTATATTTAATTATAAAGTCAACATGTTGAGCGAAGAAATTTTGAATTTTAGGATTGAAATTATAAAGTTAACATTAATTGTCATATTAATTATATTAATTGTGTAGATATGTGCGTTTTGTTCTCTTATATTATGTGTTGAGAGTGGAAATAAATATCCTCTTATGCATGAATGCTAGAGTTAGTGACAATGAGATTGCTTATGGTTTGTCCTCTTTATTCAAATTTGTATTAAATTGACGTTATTATCAATGTAATTAATTTAGTTTGGTATTATTTATGTCAACAAACAAGTTATTGTTTACTTATGTGTGTCAAATGAAGAGTTTTGAATAAATTGGTTGAAGTAGCGTTTAAAGAAGTTGAATGTGGATTTATAATGAAGAAACAGAGAAAGAATGAAGTTGGTAAAATGATGGTCAAAGTCGTTGAATTGGTGCTCAAAGCTAAGGAGCTAGAGGTATTCATTACCACTATGGAGAATGAGGTGAAGGAGTTACATGAATTGTTGATTAAAAAGAGAATTGAGGTCACTTTATCATGCACTGGCGGTTAAAATGTAAATCAAATTTATCACTATGCAGAAAATTGGTAATAGGACCCCACTTATAGACTCAGAGGTCACCAAGTATACCTACAAGGTCACCACTAACTATGACTAAATCCATTGACATACAAGTTCACCTTGGTGTCCTCCACTGAGGTCACTTGAAGCTCGGATACAGCAGAATCAGTGTCGTTTCATGCTTCCGACACACCTCCAACGTGGACACGTGACAGATGCGTGCACAACACCGCGTCAAACGCATTCCTATGGGCCAGATACGACCCTATTTAGGGACACGTCGAATAGGACGTTGTGGACTCCTTGGACACGCACTAGAGAGGACGTATCCACTCTTTTAACACCACAAAATCTCAAACGAAATCACAAAATCTCAAAATCTGAAACAAAATCTCAAAATTTAAAACAAAATCACAAAATCTCCAACAAAATTTCAAATGTGGTGAGAGGATTGTTGAACGGAGAAGAAGTCGTAAAATTGTGGTGTGGGTGAGGATTGTTGAACAAAGAAAAAAAAAAGAAGAAAGAAAGAAGAGGAAGAAAGAATAGACCCTTTAGAGAGGTAAGTAACTTACCGTGTGTTCTTCTCAGATTTATTATTATTCATTGGCCAATGTTTCCCTTCTCACTATGCATTGGAACTGTAAGTTATTTCTTTGGTATTAAATGCATACCTGCCATCCATTGTCGGTCCCAGAGGAACGTACATATGCTTTTTGTTTTGTAATAAAGTAGTCACTTTCTCTTTCAAATATTTACATAAAATACAATGTCGATTTGATTTTTCACATATTTTATTTTTTATATTTATAATTTGATTTTTATTAAATGAATTTATTTGAGATTTCTATATTTAAATAAATATTTTATATTTAATTTATTTTGTTATAGGAAATTAAGATGAATAATATACCCAATCAAACCATCGAACAAGAAGATGAAACAAAACCTTTGTGGAGATATGTTTCAAGAAGATTAAAACTACATTTTAATTTATATATAGGTCGTGTCCCGTGTCCTATAATTTTCAATTTAGTCGTATCTCTGTGTCTGTGTCTGTGTCCATGTTCGTGGTCGTGGTTGTATCCGTGTCTGGGCTTCATACACACACATCATGCACTGCCAACACGGGTTAAAATGTAAATCAAATTTATCACTGTGTAGAAACTTTTGGTAGTAGGTTCCCACTTATAGACTCAAAGGTCATCAGTTATGCCTTAAAGGTCACCATTAACTATGACTAAATGCATTGACATGCAAGTTCACACTGGTGTCCTTCACTGAGGTCACTTTACACACCTTAATAGGTCCTTGTGGACATAAATTACATAACTTGACCTTCATTAATGGTCTTCATAAGAAGGGTGAATTGTTAATAGCTATGTTGCACATAGGCTTTTGTTTGAGGACCAAAGACCACTCATGGAAACCTTAAAAGGCACATAAAATCCTTTTTTTCTTATGTCTTTCCAACAAGGGTTATTTCTTAACCTGCTAACATGTAACTTTGTCCTTCCTCCAACCTGCTAACATAGTCCTAACCTAAAAATTTTAACAATATCTAAAGTGTGCACAAAAATTACAACAAGGTGTTAGCACTTATTGCCACTGACTTCACTCACACATACATTACATAACATCACCTTCAATGATCACCAAAATCACAATTTACAAAGCATCTTAATTATGCACAAACTTTGTAGAATGTCACCACTTATCCATACAATGATCATCACATACAATGATAACCACTTACTCTCACATTAACAACAACAACACGCATTAAAATAAATGCCAACATTTTGCCTACAAAAATAATAGAATTATTTCATGGTTTAAATAACTCATTTGATCTTTTAACAAACCCATACAAGACAACGTCAAAATTCATAAACATAAAAATGAAATTTCTTGTATTAATATACTGAACATGTTTTTGTACATTGGACAATGCAAAAGTGCCTCTATAATATATTGTTCAGCTTGTTGTACAAATCATAATTACAAAATTTGAATAACTTTAAGTTGTGTAAAAAAATTGTACAATTACAAAACACCCATTATTAGTGTGACCCACCCAAATTGAAATCCCTCAAAACACTTTCTCAATGCATATTATGGTCATTTAACAACCAATTGCAAACCATTTCTCAAGAAATTGTTGAAGCTCCTCCTAAAATGTACATGTCTAACTGAGTTTTTCATTAACATCAAACTGATAATTAAAAGTGCAAAATCGATGAAAGTAATAGCTATTGTGATGTAATCAGAAAAGGTCTTCCCGTCAAAGTCACCCAAACCATCCCACACCTCCATATATTTCACAATTAATAGTCCACAATTAAAACTGCATACATCAAACAACATATAAAAAAAACACCAACTAACATCATATTTATATCAAATGAGAATAAATAATAGTGTTTTTCAATACTAATTTGTTTGGTTGTATGAGAATGTTTTCTTTTGTTAGTTTCATACCAGGACCACAAATTCCAACGAACTTGTTAAGCATTCCATACAGATGCTCAAGTCGATGAACCTACAACCTATAATATAACAACATTCATAAACAAAATCGACCTTCATCAATTATGTTTCGTGGCCCATTTTATGACTAAGGGAGTCCAACACATGCAATTGCCTATTGCGGCAATTCAGCGTGTACAACCATCATTGGTCATTGTAAATTGTTGGGACAAACACCTACATGTGGAAATTAAATTTTTTGTCAACATCATTATAAACAACAAAAGTTATAAACTTATTAAACAACAAAAGTGATATACACACAATATTAGTAATATACACTTACAAAATCAAAATATAAAAAAACTTTTTGCATAAAAGGAGGTGTAATCCCCTTGGTCCACATTTTCCCTCCCAATATCAAATTAATTTATTCAATTACACAACTCTATAACAACCAAATAAGTTAATGCACTTATAAAAAACTTTAGGAAAATAACAACAAAATTTAAATCCACACTTCATTGACCGCAAAAAAGGAATTAAAGGAAAACCGCTTAACCAATTCATTTATTTTAAATTGATGAAGAATCATCAACTCGCTTATAATAACATAATCTACAAACACATTCAACTTAAATAATTTTTTGAACAATAACTAAATACAACACACAACTCTATGTAAATTTGTATCATGTTGTCAACTTTCCCCTCTGAACATAATGATTGCAAGTCCAACCTGATCAATATGTTGTTTTCTATGTCAACAACAACACTACAACAACATCAACACAATTTTTTCATGCAAACACACAAACAAAATAAGTTGATTTATTATTTATTGTACACCTATTAATTATCTCTTGGAGAAGAGTGATTGATATGTCCAACACATGTTCTACTTCAAGCATCCACTTAAAAGATGCTTGATGTATTCTTTGGCATTGAAAGACAATCAGACTACGATTGGTTTTCACAATATGTTAACTGTACACTGTATGCTCACTATTAACTACAAAATTAGAACACAAAATAACAAATTTTTTATTCAATAGTTTTCCATTTCAAAAATAATTCAACCACTATCAATCTAACATTATAAACAATCATACATGCATTTCATTTCCTCCATAAGACATTTTTTTGAACTTGAAGATGACATTTTCCAAACCTTCAAACTGTTCATTTCATAAAAAAAATCACCACATTTACCAAATTAAATATTCCAAAAACATAAAAAAATAAACCAGCCACAAATGACTCACCTCTCTAGAAATCAAACAGAGTGAAGACATAAAAAACAAAATAAAACACCACGCCCACCGCCAACAACAAAACAAAATCAATTAAATTAACCAAATCGCAAAATAACCAAAAAAGTGCAAATTTATAACACCTTACCAATGTTTGCGAACAAACAACCTTACGTCTTTGAAATGCCTTCGTTGTTCACCAATCACAAACTCTCTTCTTCTACTATTTCTCTTTGTGAATAGCACCTTGAAACTCTTTTCTTCTATTCCTTTATCTACTTATTGAAATTCCCGCTTTTGCGACTTTGGTATCGCAATTATTGAAGCGTTGCTTTGATCGAAACACCTTTACAAACTCAAAAACCTTTGTTTCCTCTCCATTGTTTAAGTATAAAGAGTTACACCTTAAATAAAAATTACCATATTCAACTATATATAAGAATAATTTAAAAAAAAAAAATTCTATATTTTGGGATGATTGAAAATTTTATTTCTCTTGTGTTTGATTCATGGTTAATGACTTATTAATTGTGTTATATGTAGTTAAAGCTTCTTAATGTTATAATTTGGAATAAGTATTGATAAACCTGTTATAATCAGTAACACACATGTGATAAAAATTGCATCAAGCTTTTAAGATCAATCAAAATTTATGATGATATATTTTTCATCGACTCATGCATTATCTTTATTCATTTTTAGCATTTAAGATTTTACAGAAAAAAAAATGAAAACCAATTAGAATATTATGTTGTATTTAACTTGGATTAGTTTCTCTACTTGTTTATCGATTGGACAAACAAGTTTGATATTTTAGGAACAATTGGTTCCAGAAAGGGAGTTGAAGGAGTTAAGACTCAATTCGTAGCAAATAAAGACAATCAAGAAAAGCATTTAACACAAAACAGAAGAGCACGACACAACAAATTTTAATGTTGGTTCATCCTAACCTTGGACTAAGTTTAGTTCTCTCTTAACCAAATCACCCAATATGTTCTCCTTATCAAATGAATAATTATAATGAGTACACAAACATCTTCAAGTTATCATTCCTAATATTCCCTCATACTAAAACCTCTTAAGGCAAAAGAAACACTCTCAAATAAAACACATATTAAACTCAAAATGGTATACTTCACTAAGTGAAGAATTATAAAGTTTACCAACAATCTAAATATTAGATGTCTTGTATTTGTTGTTGTATTTTTTGCATTCTTAGGTATTTTTTTTTGTCTTTGTCTTGGAGTCATTTATAATTTTCTTCAATTTGACCATTTGAGTGTCTGCAAAACTTATAATTTTTGTCATAGCATATCTTCTCCTTTGTTACTATAAAAACACTTCTAATCTAATTGATTATTTTGCATCTGGAACTTTAATTTACTTAAAAAAAATTAAATATATATTCAAGATATATTATAATAAAAACATATCAATCATAATTATATAATTGAAAAACTTCTTTATCACAAACTTCATTTAAATTTAAGATTCAGGCCATTTCCAAACTTCATTAGAGTAAATTTTTTATTCTAAATTATTTAATAAGATTAAAAAGCAGTTCATTATAGTTTAAAATTATAAAAATTACATCAATTTGAAATTAACAACTCCTAATAAACTTAACTTCTAATAAATTTAGCTTAATAGATAGTCTAATGTGTTAAAAATAGTAAGACTGTCTAATATACAGTAACCTTAATAAACACTTTATAACTTGTCATTTACATAAGATTGTGATTTTAAGGTGATTAAATCATATAGTGTCTTAATATATATAACTTTTTAAAAATACATTGAGATATTAGTTAGGCACCATAAATTTTTATACAACAATATTTGTTAATCTATTCATTTTTCCCGAAAATACTTGAAATTAAAACTTGAACACAAGAGAAAAATAACAATTTAACACCATTCTTAATTTTTAAATTTAAGTATTATCATGTTATTATTCGCCAATTTTATTACCGAATAATATCTATGGAAAAATTGATTTTTTTTTCAAACCACAGTTTTTCATACATAAAATTGAAAAGCATGACTTTACTCAAGTGATTTGAAAATATTTCTCCATAGATCAACAATATATATATTTTTAATTTTATTCATATTTTAAATTTATTTAACTTTTTATTCCAAGTAGGAATCTTAAGTTTTGCTTTAAATCGTTTTCATCAGTTTTTTTTTATATTAACTCTCAAATTTCTAAATATTTAATTTATCATTTTTCTTACTTTGTTTTCTGAGCCTATTTAAAATGATGATAATGATGCTTGCTAGTAAAACATAACATTCAGTAACACTTTTATTCAACAAATTTTAGCAATTTAAAATCATTTAATTTTTAGTCTCTTAACTTTTCACATGCGCCTTGTGCAAAGACAATACAGAAACTCAGTTGAGGATGGAACGACACCATCTCGATGTCTCTTTCAGAAACATTATAAATTACTCCTCTCATTAAACACATTATGGACAAGCATTCCCAAGAGAACTTCACAATTTCCTGCACAACAATCTTCAAAAGGGTGAAAAGGAGAAGAATGATAATCTTAAAATACATGAAACAAATACAAAGAAAACTGCAGTTTTCAATTAACAGTAAGAACAATGAGAAGCAGCCGCTGAGATGGTAGTCCACCGTCAGTTTGAAAACTAAACCGTGTGTGGCATAACATGGTCAATTTGGAATGCGACTAAAACAAGTTAACAATCACTTCAAATTCACAAGTATCCTCTGAAACTTATGATAGCTAATCATTGTTGAAAGTGACAGACTAACTATGTAAAAGTTAATACCCCCACCAGGAAAAAAGTAATTCGAGGTTTAACATACTTGAAACATTAGCTATATAGTTCACAGCTTTAAGAAAAGACAAATCATCTTATTTTTTTGGAAGAGATGGATATACAAATTCTAGATCTAGCTTATGTTAATTCATTTCTCAAGCTCAAGCCAAACAGGCATAAAACTATTCGGGTAAACAGTCGACTTCCTTTCAAATGGCAAAAACACGAAACTTCAGTTACAATTGGAAAAACTAGAAACGTAAATAATAAAAACGTGTAGACTGATAGCACAGCTCATTCTAACTTTTTAGGTACACAAAATCGAAATTGGAACTTCCCATTCACACAGAACAATATCTTCATTGTCCCCTCTGTTTTGTCAAGACATGCACCCTATTTTATATAAAAAAAGCAGCACCTAGATTACAAAAACTAATGCAAGACAATGGAGAACCAAGAAATGAAGAAAAAATGAACCTACTAAGAATGAAAGAAGCATTGACAAAATGGAAAATGCAGCTTACCATTCTTTTAATGAGAATCTAATACAGAAATAATTCAGGTTAAGACTTTATCTATTGGGTAGCTAAGAAGTGTGTTACAGGCCATCAAGGGCTTAAATGGCTCACAACCTACAGAGTAGGTGTTTCTAGATAATTCTGCTCCCACTACATCTTTTAGAATGTGGTATTTATTGGAAAAGAGGGTAGAATTGATATCTAAGAGCATGCATGGATAACCATGTCGAATGTACTTTAAGTAAAAGATAGCCTATAGTATCTTTTATTCTGAAATTACTATTGGAAGGATGCAACTGTTATCCAAACATGCACTAAACTATGCAAATCAGACGCACAATCTATACAAGAAATTTCAAGAAACATCATCATCAAAAAGAACTCTATAAAACCGTTTTCTTTCTTCAGGGTCAAACAACCCTACCACCTTACTATCTCTACCATTACTATCACCATCATCATCAACTTCGTGACTTCTCCTTCTACCCTTTGCACCATCTACACTAATCAATGGAACTCCTAACTTCCTCCTCTTTTCCACGTTGAGGAGGCGCCGCCTCTGATTGTACTCATGAAGCCCCTCCTGCATCAACTCCCCAAACTTCTCCTTCACAACCACCAAAGGATCCTTATCCACAAGCTGAGACCCGACATAGGCCTCTCTAAGAAGCACAGTGTAAATCTTATACTTATTGGAAACATAGAAAATCCCAGGGTGCTTGAGCAACAACACATTCAACCTATCAGGCAAAAAGAACTCCCTCCTAAAATGCCCCAACTTCACAATTGAAGCCTTCTTCCAAAGAGTCAAAGACAACAACTCATGCACCAAACCAACATTCCTCTTCTCCATCTCCTTGGACCCCTCCACCAAACCTCTAGGATCCGAATACGGCGAAATGTAAGGAATTTCGTCAAATTCGCGAAATCTCTCCCAGGATTTCACCCAACTGGACGGCAAGGAACATGAAAAGCGTGGCGGTGTACCGAGCTTCACCGCGGAGGTTTCGACGGCGGAGACTGCGAGTTCAGCGTCCCAATGCAGCAACTCAATGGCCATGGAGCTCCTCCTGCCGCTCTCGTTGACGATACGGAACAAATTAGGGTAGTTGGGCAGGATCCTGATTACGTAATCGTCGGGGAAGCCGAAAGCGCGTTTGAATTCGTTGATTTTGAGGACGGTGAGTCTGTTGCGGGGGGTTAGCATGAGGAGTTTGGCCAAGCGGCGAGCGAAGAGAGGTTGGAGAGAGTCGGCGAGGGAGTGTTCCTGTTCGACGAGGTTCATCATGCGTTTGGTGAGGCGGCAGCGGTTATCGTGGATTTGGAAGCAGCATGGGTACCTAGAGAGCCAGTTGAGGGCTTTGCCCTGGAGATCGAGGGTTTTGAACTTCTTCTGAAGGGTTTCGATGGGGATTTCGCTGTTGGGGTAGCGGAGGATGATGTTCTTTATCTGGTTGTTCACCACCCATCGTCGATTGCGTGAGAGTGCTGATTCTAACTCCGATTCCTTCTTCATCGACCATAGAGACAATCTTCGGAGGAAAAACCATTGTTCTACCAAACATACCCTGGCCTCCAGATGATTAGAGATTCCTATTCTCAACATTGAATTCACAATCAAGAAATGGAACCAAACTCTACCCCGTTTTACTTACACATTATAGAATAATAGAATAGAACTCGATTCCATGCCATTCAAGAATCAAATCACCATTTCATTCATCTCTGAATATGGCTTTCTTTTCCATTTGGCGAATGTTGTTGTAAAGTTAATATGTGAATATCACCTTTTTATTCTATTTTAAATGATTCAGGAATGCATGTGGAAGAGACTCATGTTTCCCACAAAAAGAAATGTCATCAATAGAAAAATAATTCCCGTAAAAAAAACATCCCCGTATAATGAATGCTAGTGCCATAATTCAGACACAAATACAACAAATAAATGTATACACCAATATGATACAGCAATGCAACTATATGTATACACACACAAATATATAGAGTTAATTAATATATAATTTACTATAAATGTCACTCTTTCATAAAAAATCATTTCACTATCTAATTAATTAAAAAATGCAAATGAATAAAGTATCCAAGAATATCAATGTTGGACACAGAATGACTAATCAGATTCATTACAACACACTAATCTTATTTAACAAACCCACTATAATTTCTTTTTGCAACTACGTAATTCTTCCTCTCCAAAGTTTTAGTATACTTTTTCTGAACTGTAAGATTTAAATTTAAAAGGTATATTTACCTTCGAAATTCTAGAGGTTAAAATACAAAATTATATTTCAAATTCTTAAATTCTTTAGAATGTAGTTTTAGGTCACGAATTATAGAATTCGAAAAAAAAAACACTCATCACCCTTTACGGAAAGATAGTTTTAGAATTAAAAAGTAAAAGAATAAGAAATTTCAGAGGTATATGAAGAAGACGCCTTATAAAAATTTCAAGACTTGAGACACTTTGAAATGCTGAGGCCGGTTGAGGTTGAAGAGAAATTTAGTGGTTGACACGCATGAAACAATAAAGAAGGCGTTCATCCGAAGAAAAAGATGTTCCACAACAGAGGAGGCGATGGTGTTATTATGACTGTTCATTTTCCCATATTCCAGAAGGCAAGCATGATACTTTACTATTACAACAATTTCAGAAACAAGAACAGAACGTTTATTACTAACCCCTCAAGAACTGTATATCTTCCTAATTGGTGGCAATACATTTTGGATGTTACACGCAGGCTTGACAATAAATATCTCCACCCCTCTTTTTTGTAACTTACGAATGGCATGATAAAATATAAGATAACGTTCAACATGCATCAATCCACATTACATAACAGCTATGCACATATTGGAGAAAATTTGGAGATCTGAACCCCATTCATGTGCCTCGAGATACCACATCAAAATAAAACGTAAAAGCTTTATCTACTCTTAACTGAAATGATCGTGCTTTTTCCCTGTAAAACACCTGTAACCACCACAAATGACTCCAAATAATGTCTCTCAAACTATACTGGGAGGATCCCCAAACCAGCTGCAGGTAGCACGGGCCCAGCGTGTCCTTATGCAGTCCACCAAAGGCGCATGCTGAGAAGGCTCCGGTTTCGATACTTCATTGTCCTTCCCAGCAGAGTCACTAGCACTAGGCGCAGATGAAACTTTCACATCTGCCATAAATTCCTCAGGCGTCCACCTTGGGGGAACTGAAACTCTCAATTTTGTGAGCCGGGGTCTTTGCAGGGGAGTTTCACCCGCAGAATTTACTTGACTGCCATTCAGATCTGATTTAGCAATCCCATTAAAATGGTATAGATCAAAGACCTTCTTACCCATCAATCCTGATGAATCCTTCAAACCTCCCAAACTTTTGTCTAGATCCAAAATTACTTGCCAGAATTCACTCCACACAATGAACCCAGCAGAGCAAAGATGTTCCAGCTTCTCTGGTGGAAATTTGATATCTGTTTCTCTGAGGACTTGATGGAAACCTTCCACACTAATGAAACCACCACCTCCACTCTGATCTTGTGCATCAAAAGCTTTGCGTATTTGTGTTTCCCTTCCTTCCAATTCATTCTCACTTTGGACGCTGGGGTCTAGAGCAAACAGCACAGTGTAATGAGATTCACTCCCCACAACCCATATGGGCCACTTTGGAGATTTCAGATGCTGACCAACCTTGCAAAAATTCAGGGATTCTAAAAGTGTGAGAAATCCAACTTCCACATCTCGGGAAATACCTTTCAGAAACATCCCTCCACCTAAATCCATCCTTCCATCAAACACATTAGGGACAGCCTCCCCACAGAGCAGTAGGTTCACAATTTCCTGCACCACAAGATTCATAGAAAAAGATAAACTCATATATTCTAGTTGTAGAACATTATTTATAAGCATCAGTTAAGGATGGGCCCTTTCCAATTATATGTAGTATGTATACCTGAGAGGCATGCCCAAAAGGTGCTGTAACCAGTGGTAGGCTGGGATCATCCCTGTCGCTTTGAACCAAGTCCTAAAGGAGAGTAAAATATTAAATGCATTGACTAAGAATTTTTAAAGCCAAAATAACAAGTGAGGCAAATTCACTTATCCAGTAGAATTTATGACATCTAACTTAGCATTTTATTCCTCACATTTAAGGATGGGAGAAAAAGATCGACTCAAAATTTTCTAAAAAACAAATAAATAGAACTAATTTATTTTAAAAGGATGTAGTAACAATTGCCACTGCTTTACACAGCTTTGAACCTAGATCAGCTCAAAATTTAAAGGAGACTAAGATGAACTTTGAATGTTAAAATCCTGGATCTAACTCGATGTTGATCCTTCAGTACCCAAGCTAATACAAGCATATGAAAGATGTTGTCATCCACATTATTTCAATCCAGATTCCATAATATTTTGGTATCAACGATACTAATCAGAGGGTGTGATTGAACATCACACTTTAGATGTTGTGTTGAATCGATATTTTATGATTACTAATGTTTTTAGGAGCCTTGTTATGTTAGGAGTGTTATTGGGCTAAACATTATATTGGTTGTATCATGCTTGTAATTGAACTAGGTTATATTATATTATTATAAACAAGATTGTAATGTTACCGCTTTATTACCACACTATAACAATTATTTAGAGTCATATTAGTAAATAAAGTAAATTCTCCAATTTTACTTTTCCACCCAATTACTATACTTTCAACATGGTATCAATAATATTAACATGTCAGAAGTATTAACCACATTCTGAAAATAGCCCATTTCTGGTCAAAACAAACAGCATCTTCCAGTAAATTTTTTGAATTTAGAGTTTGACAAACAAATCAGAGAACCAAACCTGAAAATCTTTTAGATTATGTTTAAGAGAAGCTTAAAGTTGAAAAAAAAAGACCTCTGGCAAAATCATTGAGCACCCACCACCACCACTCTAAGACCCCTTTGGGTGCAGGTATGCTCCAGGAGCTCAGGGCCCTATCAAGGCCCTGAAAGAATTGAGTTCAAGGGCAGGGATGGGGAATGGCATCAAGAGACCCTGATATTTTTTTAAAGCCAATTCAAGCCACCAGCAACACATTAATTAGCTCGGTTGTCACTGGCCTTCTGCCAATTTCCAAGCATTTTTAAAACTCACATTCATATCTCAAATACATTGCATTTTTACAATCCAAAAGATCGGGACAACCAAAACCCAATAAAGAATTCTATCACACTGTCATTGATTTAAATTGAATAATAGGAGCAAGCAATTAGAAGTACAAACTCAATCAACCTAATAATACAGTTAGCAAATCACCCAGCAGAATTCTTCTATTTATAGAAAAAGAGTTCACATATTCAGTCACGAGTAGTTCATTCTGAGTAGGAAGAAAAGAAAATAGAGGGGAAAAAATAGTCCAATATCTCTTGCTTTAAAAGACAGTAAATTCAGGGACTGTAAAATGCAATTTGAAAAGTAACAGAGCTTGAAGCAGGCAAACATACCAGTCCTCGTGAGATTAAAGCAGAGATTAGGAAAAGCAATGCTCCCATTCGACTTTGGAAGAAGGGAAGATTTGCTTCAAGCCGTTGCAATGCAGTCATTTGTGATGTGCATGTTTCAACTCTAAGAACTTTCTGCAGATCCACGGCAGATTCAATGGAAAGACCTTGAAGTGATTTTGTAATAACCTGTTAATGAGACAAGACTTGATTCATCTGATAAGGTTATCATAGGAGAGATAGAGTAAAAGACAACAATAACAAGATTGGGAATTCAATTCAAAAATATTGCCAACAAAGATGATCCTCAAATAACCAATATCAGTACAATAACCAAGGTACCTCATCCTCTGAAATCCCTTCAAAACGCCGAATGTCATTCTCTGGAATGCTCAAAGTTGCAATCACAGCCCTTCTATTACTTCCACACGAAAATAAAATTTCACCCATACTTCTTACGAGGGCCCTGCCACAAAATCACACAACAGAAATATATCATGAGCATAGCGTAAGTAAAACCATGAAAGAACACACTGATCACTTTTAAAGACCAGTGGAACTCAGAAGGAACTAAATTTTATAAACATATGCATATGATTCAACAAGACTACATTCGGCTAATAAGGATGTCACAGTAGAATCACAATAGAAGACAATGATAACAAGAAAGGAAATTTAATTCAATCTTATTGCCAACAAACAAGATGTACATAAGTAATCAATATCAGTACAATAACCAAGGTACCTCATCCTCTGAAATCCCTTCAAAATGCTGAACATAGGAGAATCTGAAATAAGCAAATTTAAATATATGGACATATACTAATAAGCAAATGAAGTCCACAACCAGAAAACCTGAAATCTTCACCATTCAATAAGAAAATGAGAAAAATAAATATTAGCTATTACGAACCCACAGAAAACCCAAGAACTTGCGCTTGTACTAAATAAATACCATATTTTTCAAATAAATAAATAAATACTGCAAACATAATTTAAGAGCTAGGATCAAGTATGCCTCCAATGCCAGCCACCGTAGTCAGTTGATGAAACAGGGGGAAAGAAAAGTTATTTACAGACACCAAATCTTGAATATGCATATTAAGCAAGTCTAAGACTACAACTAAGGTAAAGATATAATGAGCTCAAAACTAACAGTTGTTGTAATGCTACAGTTATAGGAAAACTACTTGTGGCATTATATTGCTTTCTCACCCTAGCCATGACCCTTTTATACATATATCCTACATTGCATGAATAAGAAATACAAACTCCTTTCTTCTATAGATCACTATATGATGCCTCTCCCAACACCTTATCATGTGCCTTTTCAAAATTAATGAAGAATCGCATATAAGCCTTTTTATTCTTCTGATAATGCTCCACCAAAAGTCATAAGTATATTGTTTTTTGGGAGAACCTACTCAGCATTAACCAATACTTTGAATTGGGTAGTCAAACTTCACCTAGATATGACATCTTAGTCCATGCAAAGTTTTCTATATGATTTCCTTAAAAAGAATTTCTAAGCATGCCACCTTACTTTTGTAAGTCCATAGGATGCGCTTCCCCTTTCGTAAAACAACTTCCACCCATTTTAAAGTCATAAACTAATGAAAAATCTAGGATATACTGATAGATTGACCCTCTGACTTTGCTTCTCCTTGACCATAATTTACATGTGATTCCTCATACCTCAGGATGTTCTCCTCACATAACATTTACATCCCTTCCAAAGAAATCTTTTCTCATAATAGTATTCTCTGGATTAAAGCTTCTAAAAGTTCCCCCAGAAAAAAAATTGTACACTCTTCAAAACCTACCTGAAGTACTAATAATCATAATAAAATATTCTCTTTTCCACCACAAACATTACCGATATGAACCTATCTGCTAGGCTTTTTACATTTATGACATCATTCTTTCAAAAGTTAGCTACAATTATACCCATCTTATTTCTTGATTTAAGCCTGCCAATAAACCAAAACTTAAATACCCAAAGTGTTAAATTCAATTTCCTTTTCTACTACCCAGTTAGTTTCATTTTTTTCTCTCCTTTACATGCACATAAAATTGATCCACCTAATCATGGTGTCTACTATTTTCATTGATTGACCTGTCATGCCTACAGTCCATGTTCCTAAACAAACATTTCTACTGTAAACCAAACCAACATTAATTCGTTAAAATGCCGATACCCTTGCATTTCTGTCCATAACCAGGCCAACAATAACTTGGAGCAGTGTTGTCAAGATCGCTATCTAGATCACCGATCTTCCGATCTTATGATCTTTTGAGAAGAATACGAGTTGAATCGTGGGGTGAATCATAATCTGTCCGGATTGGAGTGATCTAGCGATTCATGGGTTGGATTGGACGATCTCTGGGCCTCCACGATCCATGACTCGGCCCACTAAAAAAAACTGAAAACCAAATCCAAATAAAACCAGAACCTCTGTAGCTTGCAACTCCGTTCGCACGCGTCACTGCCTCCGCCATTGCTCCACTGCTCGTGCCACTGCACCATCGCGCGCGCCTCCGACACTAGAGGAGGAAGATGATTATCCTATGATTAATATGAATGATTTTCTTGGATAGTTTATCTGTATTAAACATATCTTGAATCTACTATTAATTATGTTATGTATTTGGACCATTTTATGAATTATGAATCTATGTTTAATTATCTTATGTATTTGGACCATTTCATTAATTATGTTATGTATAGTAGTAACTCGAATAGTAACTCTTCGGAGTCGAGTTACGAGTTTTCATACCCTTTCCGATCCGCTTCCGAGTTTAACAACATTGACTTGGAGAAGCCTTCCTAAAAGCTAGTTGCTAAGTGGGAGAACCCAAAACTTAAATACTACATCGAGAATCTCATACTATTCAGTGTGGGACTTAAAACACCTCATGTTATCCAAGTCCTTATAAAAGCACTGCTCCTAAGAGTCAGTCTCTGCCCACGAAGTAGACCAATGAAAATCCAAATTGAAATTTATTAAAAAGAAAATATATAAAACACTATTAAAAAGGATAGTTAATTGAATCAAAACAATATTCATGTTGACAATACACCAGGAAACATGGTGGGCGCTATAGACCAAAGAAAATGACATAATGAAGACATGAAGTACAGAATACAAAAAACGAATATAATTTTATTATAATGAATGTTACCCAGCTAAGAACAAATGAATGGTCGGGAGAAAGTTAATCACCTTACTTTTACACCTTCAGTGAGTGCAGAAAAATTATAAGATGGAACAGACAGACTTTTAAATGATGCACCCGGACCCTTTTGTGGCATGCATGATACATCTTTCAATTCATCACTGAAGAAAATGATGTGTTTAAGCACAAATGCCTGAAAAGTTAAAGAAAAACATGAGCAAAAACAACATAAGACAAGAAAATGTTTTTGGGAATTTACATTACGGAAAATTCATTAAAATTGTTGGAGATCTGACATCAATTAAAGATATAACCAAATTATGATATATATATATATACACACACATTTATATATATAAGTGAGTGCAAACCTTACCTTATAAGTCAGTTTAATGAGATTGAGTTATGTTTAAAGTCTACTTTTTATAATGCCATTAGAGTCTATTCTAGAAAGATTTGTTGGGTCTGTCATGTTTCCATTATTAGGACCACCCACAAATATTGGGTCTGATACTCAAGATGTTTAGTCCATTGCCCACAAGATAGGAAATGAATTTCCATTGGGTGGGGATGGAGATCAAATAACCTGCCCCATGGATACCTATTACTCCTTAAACTTACTATGATATCATTTTTTGATGAGATAAAACACACACACACGTATATGATTACTACAAAAATATATAAACGAGCTTGATATGTTTTTTGCAATACTATTTAATTTTACAAAAATTAAAATTAATAAATAAAGTTATAATATGATTTTTTCAAGATATTTAAATTCTTAAATATTTGTGGATTTTCATGAATACCACAAATATAAATGTAAAAGTATGCAGTATAGAGGGAACACCTGCAGTCATCTTCCCCGTTGTCATCCTTACACGAGCGTAACAAGACATCATTAAATTTATTTTACTTTAAACATATACATGGGTAGTCATATAAAGAAAACACAGAATACATTTATCATACAGCCATTAGAAGGTTAAAGCACTCATTTATTGCTTATTGTTTCACTCTGGAAATACAATTTAGTCCTCACATCCAAAACCATTGAAAACAGTCTCAATAGATTAAGGACAGTTATGCATACTAGCAGGGCTTGTTATCCTGAAGGTCCCGATTTGGAGCGAAATTATCACAACCAGATCAGTACCACTTTCATTGTTTGAAAAATAGACTTTTTAAACAGATCTGAAAAATGGACAATATAAATAAATGTAACAATTACTTGTATAGCTGCCAAAACACCACAGGGACCGCCTTCATGCTGCACTAGGCCCATTGATGTCACAGGATCAGAGCTAAACCTATAGTACAGTTTTCAAAGTATTAGCAATAAAAGCAAGTACACAATCTTATCCAAATTTAAAAGTATTGAGAACAAACTTAAGAGAAAAGAAACTTTGAATTGATTATACTGAGTTTTATAGAAGTGATAAGCTTCTGTTTACAGCAGTTACACATAGACTACAGAAGCTTGTCTAACTGACTGCATCAGTTGTAACAACCTGACACTGACAGCTGTAACAAACTACTCGATACAGCAGATAACGAAGGTTGGTAACTAACTGGCAAATTGTTATAAAGTATTATACACTCACAAAAGGTATACAAAAAAAAAATTCCGAAGTCAAAACATCAATATGTTAAAAAAATATAACATGCAGATGAAGAGTTGAAAACAAATGTTCATGATTTCCTTCATAATGATGTTCTTTCAGTTAAATTAATTCATTCATAAATTATGTTTCACAAATACGAAATGAGTACCATAGCAATAGTTTCACAGCAAAAAGGTTCAACTGGACATGATGCACAGAAGCAAGTTTCAAAAATAAGAAATATTGGCCCTTGATTAAAGGACAAGATACAAACATCTTGTGCCAATATTTAGTTACTATATTAAACATACCTCCACAGAAGCTCAAAAATGAAAATAGTCTCCTAGTAACAAACAGATATTATCAAAGAATGACAACACATGTTCGTGATTTCCTTTATAATGATGGTTTTTCAGTGAAATTAATCCATTCACAAATTATGCTTGACAAATACAAAATGAGCAGCATAGCAATGGTTTCACAGCAGAAAGGTTCAATTGCACACAAAGCGCAGAAGCAAGTTTCGAAATAAGAAATATTGGTCATTGATTAAAGGAAAAGATACAAACATCTTGTGCCAATATTTAGTTATTATATTAAATATACCTCCACAGAAATAAAAAAATGAAATTATTCTCCAAGTAACAAACAGATAACATCAAGGAATGACAAAACCAGCACGGCTTTGCTATCTAATTAAGAAGGAATGCAGCATTAAGTGAACAAAATCACTTTGCATAACAAAGAGTTTTGCCAGTCGACAACATGCAAAAAGGACTATGTTCAATAACAATGTTGCATTCTTCTTTGTTTTTTTTTGTTAGTTTTTCTTCCAGTTGTTTTAACAGGAACTTTTTCATTCTTTACCAAGCAGGGAAAACCAGCCAATTATTTGATAAACTGCTTCCATCAAGCAATCAATGAAGAGTAGTACACAATAAATTTGTCTAACACCAGTACTACATCAGAACTTCTACCCTAGCAGTCCCTCATTTAGTTAGTTAGTTTTTCACATATGAAGTTCTACACCTCCAAAGAAAAGAAGAAAAGCATATTGACATTACTTTATGCTAACTAACAGTTTTATTTTTACTACATTCCTATACCTTATCTAAATCTTATTCCTTTACTTTTTGAATGATCATTCACCAAGGCTGTAGCGATTAAGGTAGATTTACAAAACCCTCCGTATGTTTTACTACTGGGAAAATGCATTATTTTGAAAATAAAATAGTTCCAATTTACCCCCTTCTCTAGTAATATATATCGTAATTTCCAGTGCCAGAATAACCAGGTTCGCATGTTATTATTGAAGTGAAGTCATGGGACTTTTCAAGACTGTATGAGTAACTAAGCTCACTTCACAATCAGAAATATGACACAAATAAATACACATCCTGATTCAGAACAAACACATTAAACATCACATAGAAACAAGGAACACATACAGCTGTATAACAATATTGGGGGAAGCAGGAATGTGCATCGAAACATTAAATAAGAAAAATAAAGCACAAAAAGAGGTATACCAATTACAACATCATCTAGAAAATTAAAGCATACAACAGGGGTTTAAATACACGAACATGTTAAAGATTTGTGTCTGCTAATCCTACACTTGGCAACATATCCATACACTTCAGATAAATTAATAACTAATTTGAAATGATAAAATACCGTATTCCCTGGTTGCTCCACTGTGCAAGAATCCCCTTAGAGACTTCAGTTCCAAATACCATAGCAAACAATTGATTAGCTTCTTCCGGTGAAAGTTCCTTACTCAAATTCACACTCTTCAAACGAAACTCCTCTCTCCTCCCCAATTCACCACTTTTCTTCCCCGGTGGCAACGATGATGGCAAAACCCTCACCGCCGCCGCTATCCGCTTCTCCGCCGCCGCCGCCATGAGCTCCCTCCGCCGGGTCTTGGACTCCGGCGAATCTTCCGGCGATTCCGAAACCGCCCCGGCGGCGGCATCCTGCGGCTTGCTGCGCTTCGTCTCCGGCGTCGCGCGCTGCATGCTCATTCGAATCGCCATTTGCAAATCCTCGTCCTCTCCTCGATCCCCCATTCCTGAACGGATCAAAAACTTCAATACCAAAACCACGCAAAGACAGAGGAACCCTAGAAGAATTATTTTTAGGGATCCGTTTCTCGGCGATCGAGAATCGAAGCTTCTGGAATCGAGTGTTTTGCAAAATCGAACTTCGATTGGGGCGAATTGGAATTGGTAACGCAAGGGAGGGGCAAAAGAGGAAATGAATTTGTGAGAGGGTGGCGACGACAATTGCGGGTTTTGGCGGGGGTGAGGCCCCGACCGTAGCGTGGAGTGGGTGAAAACGGTGTCGTGTGAGGATGAATCTTTGTAGTGGTATTATACGCGTAATGACTGCGAGGCCCCTCGGTGAAAGATTCGCGCAGTGGTAGAGTGAGTAATTTCAGTGAAAGTTGAGGGTAGTGTGGGGAAATAAACATTGAAAAATTGATTGTGCAGATTATAAGAGAAGCCACCGGCGATACTTTCCTTTAACTAAGAGCAAACAAAAAGCGCTTCTGCTTTACCTATTCAGAAAAGGGAGGAATATTAACAATTTTTCTTAATTATTGCTTCTTCTTTCTAAATTTTATCCTCCTTTAGTTCAATTTTTACTTTCATTTTAATGTATTTTTAAACAAAATATATTTTATATATATTCTATGACGTCAAAACTTATATTTCATTCCCATTTTTTACTACATAAAAACACATTTAAGAAAATAACATAAAGTATTTAGAAGTAATTTACGTCATATTAACTATTATAATGTTAGTCAACCACAGATTATCATATACAATAACTTATTTTTTAATTTATTTTCAGAAGTTTATTTTTTTAAATATAAAGAAAACAGAAAAACTAAGGCATTAACTAGGCAGTGATATGTTTGTTATTAAGATGATGGTGATTGCGTTGGATTGAGTGGCAGCGAAGAAGGAGGGTTTGTGATAGTTATTTATGTTACAGTGACAAAAAAACGTAGACTTACAGTGACAGAAGAAAGTGACACTAAAGAGGATGTGTGATAAAAAAACATGAATAGGTGACCCCACAGGAGAAGAAAGGACAGGTGCTAATGCTAGGGTTTGCAACCATTCGATCCTTCTACTTTTAATCTGATGGTTGGTGGTTTTTGTCACATTCTTTTTTTTTTTAATTTCTTTTTTTCTATTTCCCATTTTTATTATGATGGTTATGGAGACTCACATGAAACTTATATGATGGTTACTTTTAGAGACGTCCTCTTAATTTTTAATGTTTTATACATTTAAATTTTAAATTCCAAATTATTCAAATACAATAAACCCTTTTTAATTTATTTATATTACTTAATAATACATTTGATTTAAGAGAATAAAAAACGATCATTGATTATTTTCTTAAACATTAATTTTTTACATGATAAATTCTTCCTCCGCCTTATAAATTGTGATTTGCATTCCAATGCATCTTGAAATTTTCAAAATTTCTTTCATTTTGGAACTAAAAATTCAAAATTAAAAGAATACATTATGAAAAAGTAAATTTAAAATAGATTTTGTGTTTGAACATAGAATTCTAGAATAAAATTGAAAATTGAAAATTTTATTTTGGAAAATAATTCTAGAATAGAAAATAATATATTCTAGAAAAGAAATTCCAAAAAACAAAATTTAAAAATGTATTTTGAAAAGGGGATTCTAAAAACTAAAAATGCAAGTTCAAATTTTGTCATGTGCAAAAAGTAATTGCCTTATGCACTCAAAATTGGCATTTTTAAATAATAACTACACTTGGAATGTTATTTAACATAGTAATATGGATCACTTATTTCACAGAATAATTATTCCAATTAATGGCAATCAATATATATAATTAATATAATCAATGTAATTAGTATCAAAATAAAATATTATCCAAGTGAAATCAATTAAATACTATATCTTATTAGTGAAAATGCAAACTATATTTCTACAGTTTTTTATTATACTAAAATAGTGTATCTTTAAAAAGCTTTAAAAAAATGGGTAATTTAAAAATAATATTTTTGAAATAATTGTGTGGAGGAAGAAAAATAAAGGATACTGCAATAAAGCATATCCCACTTTAAAATCATTAAACATTTACCGTTATTTTCTTAGTAGAAATATTAAATGCCTAATTTTAAATAAAGAAGTGGTAGTGTCACCAATTTAAATTAATATCAAATAATAAAATATTGTTTTCGTTAAATACACATTAAACTTAGTTTTAGTCCTGTAACTTGGAAATTGATAGATTAGTCTTTAAACATTAAAATAATATAAAATTTCACTATTTAATCAATTTTTAATTTTGTGATTATAAAAAGTGGTCAATAAATGTTAAATATAGTCGACTTATCCGGTATTTTTTTTATTGGATTGTGGTTTGTTGCTCGGTATTTTTTGGTCGTGGGTGTGTATTACAATTCCTACCACATAGACTTGTATATATCTCTTTTAAATAAATCTTAAATTATAAATTCTAAATTCTAAATTCAAGTAGATATTTAATTTTTTTTTTATAAAAAGCAATATACAAAATGATGGGATATTTTTTTTAACATGGATGTATAAGATATCTAAAATGTAAAAACCTTTATTTAGTGTAAGAAAATACCACAAAAAGTTTCAGAATTTTATAACAAATATAGGTAGGTAAACTAAATGCTTAAAATATAAAAAAATTGCCTAAAAATATTAAAAAATAGAAAATTAGTGGTATAAATGAAGGGATTTTGAAGATTTTGGTATTGACTAGAAATTCCTTTTCTCATTCCGATCAACATCCATTCTTATTGTGTTTCAAAAGTTACTACCAAATTTTTTAATCTTAAAATTTATGATTATTAATTCTATTAAATTTAATGAATTACTATTTTTTATATAATGTAATAATTACTTTTCTGAATTTTTAGTGTAAATAAAAGATACTATTTATATAAATAATATTCATTTAAATATATATTACTTTTAAATATTAATAAATAGTTATAATTTTTTAAAATTATTTACGGATGAAGAGTTTTATACCTATAATTTCTTCTTCTCTGATAAATTTTGTATTTTAGATAACTTTATTGATGGAAGATTTAAATGCTTGCTTAACGATGGACATTTATGTCGGTAGCGTCTCATAAAGTTATTTCCTCCATTCGACATGAATTTTTAGGAGGAAGTTACTATTATTTAATTTATTCATGAATATTTAATTTCCCAATGAATATAGGTCGATAACTTTTATGTGGAATAAAATTTCTTTAACATTCAAATATAGCAAAAACTAATTATTTTACAACTTTTTTAAAATAAAATGTTACATTATAATAAAATAGCAATTTTTTTTTAAGTCAAAAGGGAAGTGTCAAGTTATTATTATCTTATTTTATGTAATTCGTCCGGAGAGTGTGTGATGGAAATATTATGTAATATCTTACATGATTTCAAGGATTTTATGGAGCAAATTAAAGTGATGCAACAAATTTGTATCATTTCATGTTGGTGCAAACTAATACACATAGAGCTCTCCTCTTGTTCAAAAAAATGTGTCTAGCTCTATATATTACATTAAAGATTCTTCAATTTAGGATGAATGAAAGTTTTTTTTTTATGTAAGAGAACTTAAAGAAACAAAATCTGTAAAATAAAAAGGAGAGAAATAACGAAAAGGCAAAAGAAAAATAGTTGTGTTGAATAGGAACTGACAATTGATGTTAATTAAGTGTAAAAATGGTGAATTATAGAAAGTAAATGGTGTTGAGCAATAGAAATGGAGTTCTTTGTCCTTCATTTTGTAAAATAATTAATAGAAATGAGAAAAATATAATTAACGTGGATGAACGATTCTCTTACATGGTGTACACAAATTAAGTTAAAAGGCTGAAAGTAGATGGAATGTGGATAAAACGGAGATTTTTTGTAAGGTTTAGAATGGTTATTGGAAACTAGAGAGAAGATTCAAAACAAAACAAAAGAAAAGAAGAGAAGGTGCATCCACATATAATCATATAATGTAAGATAAAACGTTGTAGCGTACCTGAAATTTGCATGGTGGTGTCTTGTCGTGTCGTGCATGACGACGAAAATCGTTATCCGCCGCTATCACCTCTGGCTCACCCTCTCCCTACGCCTTCCACGTGTCACCCCAAGCTTCCTTTCCCCACAGATAATATCATATCTCTTTCTCTTTCTCCATATTCAAATAAAAAACTCATATGTACATGCAGTGTTGAAGCCATCATCATCACTTTGAGGGTTCGTGAAGAGTGAAAGATGGATCACAGTGCGGATGCTCAACGCACAGACTTGATGACCATCACCCGTTTCGTGCTGAACGAACAGTCCAAGCAACCTGAGGCTCGTGGCGATTTCTCAATCTTGCTCAGTCACATTGTTCTCGGCTGCAAGTTCGTTTGTTCTGCTGTTAACAAGGTTATTCTTTCTTATACTCATCATTTCATTACCACGCATGCATCTTCAACGTATATGCATGCCACCGTTTCATTTGATCCACTTCAAACAAGTACTACCTCTATATATATGTATGTGTTCATAGCTGAATCTAGCAACCATATATATCTCACTCTTTTTTATCAAACACCCAATAATATGCTTGACATATACATGCCCAAGATTTATTTTACTTGATTTTTTGTGAATGGGTTATTGTATTTGTAGATATGCAAATTTTAGTAATAACAATTGATTATGCAGGCGGGTCTTGCTAAGCTTATTGGACTTGCTGGAGAGACAAATGTCCAGGCAAGTGTTTGATACATAAATCTTAGTTATGCATATTATTCCAGCATGGTAACTTTCTAATGTGTGATGATTTGATCCTCTTTGATTATTATTTTTTATTTCTGAATTTGTCTCTTAATTATCTGGAATGAAGGGTGAGGAGCAAAAGAAACTGGACGTCCTTTCCAATGATGTCTTTGTCAAGGCTCTGGTCAGCAGTGGACGAACAGTAAGTCATCAATGTGTGTTTTGGCGTGTCTTCTACTGCTACTACCAGCTGCCATCCCTCTCTCTCTCTATATATATATATGTGTGTGTACGCATATTTGTTGATGGTTTGAAATATTTTTGCAGTGCATCTTGGTGTCTGAAGAAGACGAGGAAGCAACATTTGTGGAGCCTTCTAAGCGTGGAAAGTTGTTAACCTATCTATAATCTAGTAGTGTTTCTTCCCAACTGATTATTTAGCCTTGGTTTTCCCGAGTCTAATCAGTTAGTACGAAATTTTTTTATTGTGCAGGTACATTGTTGTTTTTGATCCGCTGGATGGTTCCTCTAACATTGATTGTGGTGTTTCCATTGGCACAGTATGATCTCTTCTCTGAAATGCAATCCATGTTTTTCTCTTTTCCATTACACACACACATTATATACCACACGAATGGGTGAATTAATAGTAGTCCAGATTAACTAGAATATTGCAGTTGTCAATTGAGTGTGTTGTGTTCCATTTAGATTTTTGGGATTTATTTGGTGAAAGAAAACGGTGAACCAACCATAGAAGATGTTTTGCAACCTGGGAAGAACATGTTGGCTGCTGGTTATTGTATGTACGGAAGCTCTTGCACGGTATGGTAAATTAGATCCCAGTTTATATTTCTGTCTTTTTTTCTCTCAGACAGTTTCAATTTCTTCTCTTTTGGTCATCTTATTACGCTGTTTATGATAATTTTTTAAGGGAGGTATATAAGTTACTGATCAATTTTTACTAAGCTAGATACCAGTACATTATGACGGTATGAATTTTTGTATTTACTTAACTATTTTTACATGAAAGGATAAGGTCAGTTTCTTTTGTTTGTTTGTTTGTTTGTTTTCCTGTGCACCTGTGGACTGAGTTGTCGTGTGCTTTAATTTTAATTCATTCCAAAATTATAAAATTTTCTAATCACTATTTGGGGTATTTTTACAGTTTGTGTTAAGCACTGGAACTGGTGTTAATGGTTTCACCCTTGATCCATCTCTTGGAGAGTTCATTCTAACTCATCCTGACATCAAGGTATTAATCTACCAATTCATCAATAAGTATTGCACATTGCTATTCTGTGTAAATGCTCTTTCCTGGCAGGATTTGATCTCCTAAAAAAATCTCTATTTTGGAAGTTGTATTTCCTGTTTAAACCTTTTGTAGTTAAGTATCTAAGACTATATCCATATGCTTTACAAAAAATCGTTCTTGTAGAGTTTTGTTGTTGTCAAAGAACAACTGATTGAGCATTTGTGGCTGTGACTGAATGGCTTCTCTCAGTTATTTGTCTATCTTTTAATGTGAACATAGTGAATGAGTTGTCATACAGAGTTTAAAGATTAAGGGTATGAATGATCTTTACTGAAGCAGTCTGTGGCATACTAGAGTCATGTTAATTGCTTGATCCATGGTTCACCATTCAGGTCCCGAAGAAAGGGAAGATCTATTCAGTGAATGAAGGAAATGCTAAAAACTGGGATGGTCCTACTACCAAGTATGTATAATCCAATAGTGTTAAAATGATTCAGGCACTACAAGGCAACTTTTTAGTTGCGACACTTTTTCCTTTCTTACTTCTGTCCAGGTATGTGGAGAACTGCAAGTTTCCAAAAGATGGTTCATCACCAAAGTCCCTAAGATATGTTGGAAGGTATAGAAACTATAGTGTATTCTCAGTGCTCCAAGAGTATAGCATGATTTGATATATAGTCTGATTAAATACCTTCAAAATCACGGGGACTACCTCAAAACCATGTTAAAAGCACAATTTTTTTCCAGAGCAACAATGTGTTGCTTCACATTCACCATGAAATTGAAATTGATTTGGATTCACTTCATTACCACCCCAAACACACTATTAGTCCTCATAGTTTGGCTCTGCAAACATCTACCACGAAATAACTAATCCTTTAAATGGGTATCATTTTTCATTTTGGTCAAAATAGATCTTATATGATCATTCATCACCACAAAGCTCCTAATTATGGTAAACAAAGTTAACACTTACTTACTCTCAACTCTAGTAATGCAGAGTTTTTAGTTCCCTTTTCTTTTTAGTTGAAAGTGTTCATATTTTGTTCAGCTACTTGACTCATAATAACTAAAGTTCAACAGGGTAAGGGTAACCTTTTTCTTTGTTTAGAATTGTAAAGAAACATACCTACGAATGACTTATTTATTAGATTTTTTTTATTAAAAAATGTAATAAGATCAATAGCAGCAACTGCTAAATGTAATAGTGGAGTGTTCTAGATAATTTGTCTATGGATTATCATCATAAAAATATTGTACCTAGATGTGGCTACTGAATGACTGACTCAAATGTTTGGTGACCTTCAACAAAAAGCATATTTGATTTTTATGACATTGCTTTGTCTGTATTTCTATCATTAACAGCATGGTAGCTGATGTTCACCGCACATTTCTTTATGGAGGTATCTTTCTGTACCCGGCTGATAAAAAGAGTCCAAATGGGAAACTTCGGTATGTCATGTTCAATCAATCACTACCTTATTTCCTGAGTAGCATATCCAATATTACTACACTGTTAATGGTTTAACTGAAGAAATGATTGTAGAATTTTTCTTTGATTGCTGCAGTGTACTCTATGAAGTCTTCCCAATGTCATTCTTGATGGAGCAAGCAGGAGGACAGGCTTTCACTGGCAAGCAAAGGGTAATTTACCAAAAAAAGTTGTTAAATTCCCCCATTTTCAATGTGTTTGGACCAAGGTTTTGAATTGTCTGTGCTTGCACTTTCGTTGTGGTTCGGTCACAGTTGCAGTCACATTGCATTTGCAAACACTGTCAACAAATTTTATGTTGCAGAAGAAATTGCAGTCACCAACCTTTTCTGTCAAGCTTGGTTTATCTAGACTAAAATTCTCAGTAGTCCTTTTTTCTGTGAGTGGAAAAATGAAAATATGATACAAATAGTACTATTAAAAACAAACATATCATGCTAATATAATATAAAAATACTATTAGCACAGGGAGAAGCCCTGCATAAGTAATGATGAAGTTGTGCAGCAGAAATTTGTGTCTTCTTTTCTCTTCTCTGATAACATTATGTGAACAGGCACTTGATTTGGTTCCAACAAAGTTGCACGAGCGATCTCCCATATTCCTTGGAAGCTATGAGGATGTGGAGGAAATCAAGGCCCTTTATGCTGCTGATCAGAAACTGGAATGAATGAAAAAGCATAATTCTTTGTCTTTTCCAACTTACAAACAATTCTCATCTAATTGTTGCACAGATACATGGTCATGTATATGTTAAGAAAGCTTGTTAATGTTTTGTGATTTACAAAATTTAGTTTATTACGCCATATCTAAATATTTTACAATTTAATAATTTTAATATTAACGATTTTAATCTATGTAGATAGTTTTATGATGATTTCTTAATAATTAATCTAGTTAAATTGTATTTTTGTTTTTCTAAATCTATAACATTTTATATTTGACAGGATTTTTTTAATTTCTCAATGTTGATATGATTTTAATTACTGGATATTTTTATATGTTGATATTCTCTCGTAAACTGGTATGATATGTTAGCGCTTGTTTATTATAAATTATTGTGAAAATTTATGACCACTGGATTCCGTTAATAAATAAATTTATATTAGGATTTAAAACAACTAACATTTGACTCAATTTACTATCTAGCACCATTTACACTTTATTTTCCTATCTAGCATCTTTTTGTTTTTATTTTTCTATCTAGCACCCTTTTGTTTTTATTTTCCTATCTAGCACTCTTTTACTTTTTATTTCCCTATCTAGCATCATTTCAAAAATAAATAAATAATAAATTAATTTTTTTTTATAATTTTAATTTTGAATGCATTAAAAAATAAATATTTTTAATGTTTAAAATAATTAAAAATATAATGAATGAATAAATAAATGAGTTTTTACAAAATAAAAATAAAAAAGTAATAAATTAAAAATATTTAGTTTAAAATATTTTTAAAAAAAATGAAGAAAATAAAAAATTAAACTCTACAACAACATAAAAGTTGAATCTATAAACATAAATTAATATTTATTTTTATTATTATTGATGATATAATCATGTTAATTTCAAGTAAAAAATACAGGACATAATTATAAAAAAACCAAAGTC
>Ga0123342_1000537_pt1 | contig 60240 bp, 21 predicted proteins | sample Turbeawhitnodule_FD_89960 | JGI IMG/M metagenome (GOLD analysis project Ga0123342, IMG submission 89960) | Root nodule microbial communities of legume samples collected from Mexico - Turtle bean Mexico white nodule | ecosystem: Host-associated > Plants > Roots > Nodule | place: Mexico: Nepantla... | reverse complement strand
ATTCAATCGTGTTTATGTGTTTTTTTTTTTTTTTTTTTCATGAAAAATTTTGTTTATTTTTTTTTTTTTTTTTTCTTGCTTTAGTATGGTTTTTTAATTAATTTTTTTTTTTTTTATTTTTTTTTTTTTATTTTTTTTTTTTTTTTTTTTTTACATGCAAAATTATGTTTATGCATTATTATTAGTTTGCTCGCATTAGTAAGGATGTTAAGTTAAATGTTTATCTTTTTAAAGATTTAATATTAATACTTTATATAATTTTATTAAATTAGAAAATAACACAACATCAACTGGTTAAGATTATGTTAAAGTTTTGAATTACTTTAATCGTAATGTGTTGGAATTTTTACTAACATTAATTTTATTGTGTTTATATAGTTAATTATAATGAAATATAAAAATATATTTTATTGATCAAATCACAATAAATAGAAAAAATAATATAATTTGAAAGTTTTGTCACACAAGTATAAAATGAGTTCAATGAAATAGTATTTTAACTTATATATAAGTTTTATGTTATCAATATTCATGAATTAAGATGTGTTTGTATTCTCGAATGAGGTTGGAACCAAGAGAACAATTACAACACTTTTCGGTCGGTCGGTCAAAGCGAAGTCCTTGCTCTTCTCTTCTTGTTCTACCTCTCAGTCTCCGCAAGTCTAGTCTCAGATGATACCTGTAAAGTTAAGTCATACGTACCGAAACTTCATTACGGTTTTGTTACTAAAAGACACATCGACAGATTGAACGAGAAAATAGTATATAAACTATTTTTGGACTGGACTCCTAAACGATGTGAGACGAGTAATATCGAAAAATATAGATTAATCTCATATTTCATTTACATTTCTTACGCATACCATGTATATTAACGTGACTATATAAATTTATTTATAATCCTTACTTCTATTCCATTGGACCTAATTTGAGCCCTAGAGTATAGAAACAATTTCTTCTTGCACCCCATAATTTCAATCTGCCGACTTTCACCTTTTTATATTTTCTTTTCCCCATAAATCGAGAATCTTTTGCGTGTCCACAAGCAGATCTTGTGGTTGTAAGTCTGTAATTTTTGTTTTTGTGTATCGTACGCATTTCACGTGGTAATTTTATGGACCTTTTTTCATAGGTAAGAAGTGGGATTTCATGATTTTTGTTAAAATATTAATTTTGAGAGATTAGTTTAGGATTCACTTGCAAAGTTGTAATATTTCTAGAAAGCCAAAAATGATTTTTGGAAATTAAATTTGAAATTGTGAAATTTGAAAGTTTTTTTAAGAAAAAATATATTTTTTAGACTATGTAATTTAGAAGGGTTTAGTTTTTTGGATTCTACAATTTACAAGTGAAAATATAAACTTTTACATTGTGTAATTTAGAAGTTAAAAATAACTTATGGAATATATAATCTGAAAAACATTTTTATATTTTAAATTGTATATTTTGATATTTAAAGTGTTTAACAATCCAATTTTTAAATTACACAATTCAAAACTAAAACTCAGAATATGAAAAATAGAAAAAATATATTTTTTAAATTTACGAGGATGCATGTGAAATGTATGAAGGATTGGCTAAGTATAAACAATTTCTTTTTGAGTATTTAAAAAAAAAATCCAAAATATAAAATTTGTATTTTGAAATGTACACATTATAATATAAGTTTCGAAATTAAAAATTTGTATTTTGAATTATATAATTCAAAATACATTTATTTTAGATTGTACAATTTGAAATACAAAAAATTATAAATTTTAATTTCTAAAATTTATAACAAGGAAATTTTTCATATTTCACACTTCAAAATTAAAAAAAAAAGCATTTAATAGAAATTATCAAAAAATAATTTGAATATTTTGTAAAATATGGAGTGAAGGAAAAAACACATGCACATGTAGGAAGAAATCGCTCTAAGAATAAGATTGTTTCTTCCTGCACCTCCATATGTTTTTCTCTCACCTCCATAAATTTTTGGATTTCTAAAAATATCCCTCTGTATTATTTTGGATTATGTAATTCAAAAGTCTTTTTTCAAATTTATAATTAGCTTTTGAATTACATAATCCGGGAGCTTTTTTTTCCAGATGCATGATTAATTTCTAAATTACATAATCTGAAAGTCTTTTCTAATATGAGATTAGCTTCCGAATTACATAATCTGAAAGTTTTTTTTCAAATGTGTGTCCGGATTATATAATTAAGAAACTACTCCTAAATTTAGACTTCTGGATTGTATAATCCGGAATACCATTTTTTAAATATATATTTCGGATTACATAATCCGTAAGTTGTTTTTGAATCCAAGATTAACTTCTAGATTAAGTATTCTGAAATATGAGAGTGACTCAAGAAAAATAAAAAAGTATTTTGATGTTTTGTAGAAAATAATAAAAAAACGTATGAAGGTGCAGGAAGAACAGTCTAAGAATAAACCTACCAAAATAAATAGCCCATGAAGAAAAGCCCGACTATAAACCTACCAATATTCATGGCCCATTACAAACTTAAGCCTTCAAATTGGAAAACTTCACACTAAAACAGTAGTTGAAGAAAATTTTGAATACAGCTATATAATTCATTCTAAAAAATGTGTTCGAATGTATACATTTTTGGTAATATTTCTCTATTCAATTAGACAAAAAGTTATCATAGCCTTTTGAAGTGTAGGTTCAATTTTGCACTGTTACATGAGAGCTGCATAAAAGCAAAAAGTTCTCTGCTTAAGGACGATATTTTACTTTCAGAACGTTGTTTTCTGTAATGGTGGTAAACATTATTTTTGTCGTAACTAGTGCTTAATGAGTTCATCACAGTAAATTATTTCTAACCATTAACTCTCTTGGAGAAAAACATCAAACACTGCCTGCAGTTTTAGAACCAAGAATGCGAAACTGTTGGCTACGTTCCGACCTTCAATCTTACAAATCAACAACCTAGGCCATGTCAGAAAACCACAAAACAAACCTTTTACTCAAAACAATTAACTATTTTCCTTCAAATAACGTTTAAAATAATATTGTTAGGATTAATTATAAAATTTGAGGTACTGTTAATTTTAAAATTTGAATATTATAAATGAATCATATATATTAAAATATTTTGAAAACTAATATTAAATATTTTCAAAGGTTTTCATTGATTCAACGTTTTCGAGAACCGCGGCAGCTAGAAAGGGAGCAGAAGCACTCACCATATTCCTCTCTGCATGCTTTGTGGACCCACTCGCGTAGGAGCAAGAGTCTCATGATGCCCAACATAAACCATCTCAGCCGTACACGTCATTCTTCTATTTTCCACGATCGACGCTCTATATTCAACGTCCTTCCACCGTGGCCACGTTCCAACCACTCTATAAATCAACCAATCGCTCTCCTGCATTTTCACTCAATCGTCACTCTCTCCGAAAATCGCAGCGACGCTCGGAAAATTCAAAACCGTGAAAAACTTACTCTGCAATGGCAACAATCAAGGTCGTCAAGGCTCGCCAGATCTTTGACAGCCGCGGAAATCCCACCGTTGAAGTGAGTTGTCTCTCTTTCGCCATTTTTTTTGTTCGTTTTCTGTTGGAAACTGAGAAAATGAGCGGGAAAAATGTGAGAAAATGAATTCGCGCTCCGTTTTCGGTGTTACATAGAGAACGTTGATTCTTTACTTCACTTGCATTCTGTATTTTTTGCGGCGATGTTTTATGCAAAGCTTTGGTTTCTATATTCTGAATGCGGAAATATTAATCCACGTTCTATTTCGATGTTAGTAGATAACTTGATTTTATTTTTGTTTATGCGAAGCTATGTTTTGTTGATTCTGAATGCGGTTTGTTGTTGTCAGGTTGACGTTACTCTCAGCGATGGAACCTTCTCCAGAGCCGCTGTGCCTAGCGGTGCTTCTACAGGTAAATGATCGGTGTTTGTTCGGTAGAAGGAACTGTGTTTTTTATTTTCAATGTTGTTGTGAGATATTGTTTGTCTTGTTCTGCTTGAAGCGTCATTATCATACCTTCCAGTGATTGTTTGGTTTGAAGTGTGGTAGTTGGTTGTCTAGAAGAGGAATGCGAAGGTTTTGCATGTTATATTACTGTTTATTGGTTTCGAAGGTTTGCTTCATATGGTTATGGCTTGTGATGGTAGTTCTGAAAGTGGTGTGTCCTTACTCGTTTTGCTTTCTGCGAAGGTGTTTATGAGGCTCTGGAATTGAGGGATGGAGGCTCGGACTACCTCGGCAAAGGTGTTAACAAGGTGCTTGACGTTTGATATTCTGTTATTTCATTTTTATGTATTTACAAGGTTGTTTGACAAAAAAGGAAATGCAAAAATGGTAATCATTTACTTTTTGCATTTATTGTTTTTGTCGTTTATGATGTGTTGTAACTGATAATAAGACCTCGTATTTGCTTTCGCGTAGGCTGTAGAGAATGTGAATACAATAATAGCACCTGCTCTGATTGGGAAGGTATTTTGCAGCTGTAAAATTGGACTTGTGGAATATTGTTTGAAACATGTTAATGGTGGAAAATTGATTTCATTTGTTACTTGTTTTCTGTCTTTATAGGACCCAACCAAGCAGACTGAAATTGACAATTATATGGTACAGCAGCTTGATGGAACTGTTAATGAGTGGGGGTGGTGCAAGCAGAAGGTATCGCTACATGATTTCGTTTGAATTATTGAACTCGGTGACTGCATCTTTTGTAGCTGTGCTGGGCATTCATTTTATGCTAATTGGGTTTCCAATATGTTGACATTTTCAGCTCGGTGCCAATGCTATTTTGGCAGTGTCACTTGCTGTCTGTAAGGCTGGTGCGGCAGCGAAGAAAATTCCTCTGTACAAGGTATGTGATGTTTTTCAGTAATAATTGCTCTTATCTGTGAATCTTGTGTTCTTATGATATGTGCTTTTGTGTGGTTTTAATTTTTCAGCATATTGCCAATCTGGCTGGAAACAAGACTTTGGTATTGCCTGTACCTTCATTCAATGTTATCAATGGAGGCTCACATGCAGGAAATAAACTAGCAATGCAGGTAATGTCTATTTAATGCAATAGTTGAACAGGGACAATTTTTGATTGAAATACGTATCTTGTGTCCTCTTTTATAGGAATTTATGATTCTCCCTGTTGGGGCATCTTCGTTCAAAGAAGCAATGAAAATGGGCGTAGAAGTATACCATCATCTAAAGGTTACACAGTCCTTTCTTTCTGACTTTATTTTTCACAAAATGAAAAAAAAAAATGGATGAAAGAAAAAACATTATATTAGTGGTCATGAATTGAGATGTTCACGTGTTTATCTTGCAGTCTGTGATTAAAAAGAAGTACGGACAGGATGCTACTAACGTGGGTGATGAAGGTGGCTTTGCTCCTAATATCCAGGTTTTAATCGGCTACTTATAATTTTATCGATCTAGTCATTATTTAAAAGTAATATATGATCTTCTTGCTTGCATTTAGCTGAATGATTTATGTTTTTGTATATATCAATATCTTGTAATGTAATATTCCTAAGATGTATGAAAAACTATATATTTTTTTCTCTGTTATAGAACTTTATCTGCTAGTTCAATACAATTTTATCTCCCCAAAGCTCATGTTTGTTTAATTTTGTAGGAAAACAAAGAAGGTCTTGAGCTTCTGAAGACTGCCATTGCCCAAGCTGGTTATACCGGAAAGGTTGAATCTCTGTCTACTGAATTTAAGTTAGCACCTTAACATATGGCTGATTAATTTCTATTCTCACAGGTTGTAATTGGTATGGATGTTGCTGCTTCAGAATTTTACAATAGCAAGGACAAAACATATGACTTGAATTTTAAGGAAGAGGTTGACATCTTACGAACCTTCTCCCACTTTTTTCATAAATTTTCATTTTCCCGCCATTAAGGAAGAGGTTGTCAAACTCTCTAGCTGGATAACCTACTACTACCTCTTTGCAGAATAATGATGGATCGCAGAAAATCTCAGGAGACAGCTTAAAGAATGTCTACAAATCATATGTGACAGATTATCCAATTGTGTCTATTGAGGATCCATTTGATCAGGATGACTGGGATACCTATGCAAAGTTAACAAGTGAAGTTGGTCAGCAAGTGCAGATTGTTGGTGATGATCTCCTCGTCACCAACCCGAAGGTATGCTTAATTAACTCCAAATCTGTGAGCTATGTACTCCAAACACGTATCATTTTGACAATATTGTCTTTGTTATTAACTATGTAGCGTGTGGAGAAAGCAGTTAAGGAAAAGGCTTGCAATGCCCTTCTGTTGAAGGTAAACTAATGGCTTTCTTTTATCTTGCTAGATAGAGGATCAGAATTTTAGATGACCCTGTTATTTAAATATCTTTTTAATCTGAAAATTTGTTTATCTATTTTATTAAGATGTTTTCGTTTTTGTACTTTGAATTTTAGGTGAATCAAATTGGTAGTGTAACTGAAAGTATTGACGCTGTGAAAATGTCTAAACAAGCTGGGTGGGGTGTCATGACTAGCCACAGGAGGTAATGAATGTTCATTTTCCCCCCTTGTATGCATTTGTTCTGTTTTTTTGACATTGTATTGCTCTTTCTAAGTGCAAACTAATGCGTTTCATTTTGTATGCTGTAGTGGTGAAACTGAGGATACCTTCATCGCAGACCTCGCAGTTGGGTTATCAACTGTAAGTTGCCAGAAGCCATTTTAGAATCGTTTGTCATGGTTCTTCTTCATTGTTTCAGTAGAGAACCTTTATGTCTGAATTTTGAAATAGGAATATTTAGCATAAGCTGATATAATGTAATGATGTTGTGTGATAATCTAACAGGGCCAGATAAAGACTGGAGCTCCCTGCCGATCTGAAAGGCTTGCCAAGTACAACCAGCTTCTGAGGATTGAGGAGGAGCTTGGTTCAGCTGCTGTGTATGCTGGTTCCAAATTCAGAGCCCCAGTGGAACCCTACTGATTATTCAGCATAGGATGACCAAGCAGCATTTAAATAAGATTCTATTCACTGCATGGGCCTTCACATCTTTTTAACTTGTCTTTGAGAGTGTTTTTTTGTGCGAGAAAGTAGGTCAGCAATATATGTTTCTATGTTTGGCCAATTATCAACTACTACTACAGTTCTTGGATGAATTTTATACTGTTTCTAATCCTCAAATCACAATCATCTCCTTTTTTCTCCCTTCAACTTTACCTTCTCATCAATTCAAATTACAATCGTTAACTTTTACGCCTAATACCATATTTGGAAGGCAACACTATTTCAGGAAACTGATAATTCAAAAAAAATGCAAAATTGAATAGGTTTCATTTAAATTGACGTGTATTTTGATTTGGGTGGAAGACTCGTAATTTCTATATTTTTAAAGTGAATGATATCAAAGAAACGTAATTTCGATTCCTATAATCATAATGCTAACAAATGACAGGTGAACATATATTGTTAACGACAATACAAAACAAAAAAAACAGTTGTGAATGAAAAATTGCATTGACATGTATAACAAACTATGTTTTTTCAAAATCAACTCTTTCTTTTCTTGGCATTGGTAGTGAATCTAGGATTTAGAAATGTGTTTGGATTGATCTCAAACATTTAAAATATATTTGAAGCAAAATAAAACTTCAATGAGTTGAATTTTTCTAATATGTTATTCTGCTCATGTTGAAAACATGACAAGTAACTTTTTTACGCATGATATCAAAAGAACAAGTTGCACGATGTTGCAAACAACATTAGAACAGACATCACGTAGATAGTGAATCTAAACCAAAAAAATATAGTTGCCATGATAAATGTTTCTACAAGGTAAAAAAGTAAATGAAGACGAAACGAGATAAATGCGGTAGTTGCAATAATGTTTTTGATAGCACTCAACAAGATTATCAAAGTTATGGAAACAAAAATATGTTTGTTTTTTAGTAGCATGTCAAATCAATTATCAAGATATTGACTAAAAAAAATGATCTCGTTACATTTAAAAGAATAGTCACATTCTTTTTCTATAGTCAATTTAGAGTTGATACAATTAAGTCAAGTTGTGATAAATGTTTCAATGTTTGATATAGGAAAAGTCACTCGTAGGCATGGTGAGAAATACGAATGAAAATAGTTGAAACTCAATTCGATAATAAATCTATTAAAGTTTATTTTTTAATTAAACTTAAATTCAAATTTAAACTTATTAAGTAAAGTTTTGAACTTTCACTGCAAGAAAATCATAAAATAAGACTAATTTTAAAGACAAAAAATAATTAGTTAGACTAAATTAGAGACCATTTTATATAGATTCTAAATTTGGTAGCAAAAACTTTGGTATTAGCAACAAAGATTTTAACTACCAATTATTTAAATTCTAAATTTTGTAGAAAAACTTTGGTAGCTAATTAAATACCAATTTAGAAACCATTTAATAATAATAGAAAATAATTTAGAATTTTTTTTTTTAAATGGTATCAAATTTAATTACTATTACAACTAATTATTTTGGTTTCTATTTGATGATTGTCTGTATAAGATTTTTCACAAACTATTTTACATATATATATATTAATTAGATTTTAGACTTTTTGGAGCTTTTAATTATTTTGAAAGGCTAAAATAAATCCGTGAAAAATTAAAATTAATTATTGATTTCTTAATAAAAGTGATTTTTAGTGAAGAAGAATAATTTGTTATTTTAAAAATAAAAGTTTTTTAGCAGAAAAGGAAAAGAAGTAGAGAGTTTCGACTTGTGTGGGAAGTGAAAGTGAGGAGAGAAGCGCCACTCCGTTACGCTTTCTCTCTGACTGCAATTCCTTAAGGAGAATTGAACTCACAACACAAGTTGGATCTTATCATTATTTATTCATTTTGCAATCACATTCATTCATTCATTCCTTCTTCCTCTGAAGATGGAAAGCGCATCAGAGCTTGTGGAATTCCCATTGTTGCTGACACCCATCGATTCCCACTACAGAGCATGCACCATTCCCTACAGATTCCCCTCCGATAACCCCCGCAAGCCCACTCCCACCGAAATCTCTTGGATTGATCTCTTCCTCAACTCCATCCCCTCTTTCAGGTGCCCTCTCTCCCCTTCTCTCTTCTTCTTTTCACTAAAATCTTCTTTTTTTCATACCCGATTCGCACTTTTTCATCGCCCTCAGCATACCCTTTTGCTCCTTCTGTCCGACAATGCCTTCTTTTTGTTAAAAATTACTTTTTTTCTCTCTTGCAAATCGATAACAAAAATGGGTCGTTTTGTATTTTTTTTGCTTTTCCTTACACGGTTTTTTTTTACTCAGGATACTATGATATTTGATTGTGCAATTTTAATAATAATCAGGATTTTTATACTGGTGTCATGTTTACCACTATGCATATGCATGCTAATTTATTTGATTCGTTTTCTTGTGCTTTTTAAAGTGTGTCCACCTTTCTGCTATTGTAGTTGGATTTGATTTTTTTTAAACTATTTTAACCATTATATGTGTTTGTTTGTAATGGTGTATATATGCTGGTGAAAGATGAACAACATATTCAGGCCATTACCATTTGTTTGTTGCTTATCGTTCAAAAATAGCAGTTTGAACTTGTTTATAAATTTTTATATCTTGGGAGTGAGTGCCAAAGTAGTTGGTTCAATTGGGGCGTCAATCGTCCTGATTATGCTTGATACTTCTTAAGGCATTTTTTAAACTTTCTTCCCATTTCTTCGGTACTGGGTTGGGGTTAGTTTGTTTATTTTGGGACTTTATTTAGAGGTTGCAACCAAAAGTCCCAAACTTACATCTAGAAGATGATTTAAGAGTTGTCTCTAGGTAAGTAATAGTTAAGCTTCTTTATGAGTAGTTGAGTGTTAGGTAAACATTTTATAAGCGTCATTAATCTTAAAGAGAGACCAAAATGTCATGATCATAGTAAAGTCTCCAATAAGTACTAACAATGGATGTTTAAGTTGTTTTAATAATAATTTGTGAATTTTTTTATATTTTTTGAATCAACCCAAACACACCAAACGACCAACCAATTTGACTATCTCTCTTAGTCTAGATTTTAGGAGCACATCTTTGTTCAATTTACAAACTTGTCACAGTTGTTTTTTCCTAATCAATAGGATTTCATTGTTTATGTGTTTCTTGTTTACATCATCATTTAGCTTTGGTTTGTCAGGAAGCGTGCAGAGAGTGATAGTTCTGTTCCTGATGCGGCCGCTAAAGCTGAAAAATTTGCTCAAAGGTGATTTTTATATCTACTATACTTAATAGCTTGTGGTATGGGATTTACTAATTTTATATTTTGTTTATGCATTCCCTGGAAAAGATATGCTGACATACTTGAAGATTTGAAGAAAGATCCTGAAAGTCACGGTGGGCCTCCTGATTGCATTGTATGTTCTACACTATAGCTAAAATTATACCCTAAGCCTCCCTCCCCCATTAGAGGAATTAGAAGATAAAAGCTGCAGTTGGTGATGTTTATAATTTCCTTCATTGTTTTTCTATTTTTTTTTCTTTCTGTTGGGCGATTTTTCAGCTTCTCTGCCGACTTCGTGAGCTAGTGCTTCGAGAATTAGGATTCAGAGATATATTCAAAAAAGTCAAGGTAAGTTTTTACTGCTATTAGGGATGCCATTAGTTTCTGCTATGCAGCTATGGATAATAAAAGGTTGAATAAAAAGTGTATTCCTGTCCTGTCTGATTGTAGTTGAGGAGATGTAACATATTGTTTGCATTATGGAGGAAAATTTAATGGAATTGTTTTTGGTTGAAAAGATGTACAGTTATTTGTTGAAGTGGAGAAGATTTAACCATATATTATCAATTTCAATAAAGAAGAGCTAGGGTGTTATTATGACGTTACTTATGCACAATCTAGTTTTATTTCGCCCAATGTATGATACTCCTTTCTGATTGATTGCAATAGGATGAAGAAAATGCAAAAGCCATCTCACTTTTCAAGAATGTTGTTCAACTTAATGATGCCATTGAAGATGAAGGCAAGCGACTCGAGAATCTAGTCAGAGGAATTTTTGCTGGGAACATATTTGATCTTGGTTCTGCACAGGTAGGATGATTTACTATGCATTCTTTGATAACTTTGCATAGCTAAATTAAGACTCTTCTCCAAACCAGACTGCATCTACCCATTCTTGAAATACTAATTTACGTGGTTAAGCTGCAATCTCTGTGGATATTCTTTTATGTCCATGTTACAGTATCAACCCCTTTACCCATCCCTTCCAATTCCCTATTATTTGGTTTGGTAGTTTAGTTTCTCTTTAAAGAGACATGGTGTGGTTGATATCACTAAAATACAATATTCCATAACTTTTCTTAGTTGGATTGTTGGTAGTACTAATGTCTATCCTTATCCCATTTTCTGATATTATTTGATTTAGTTCCTCAATGATGTGTGAAGAATAAGGGTACATGGTTTGGTTAATTATCCTTAGTTAAAATACAATATTCCTTAACATCTTCCCTTGGTTGCTGAAATTTGGTATTGGTAACTAGATATTATTAAAGCTTTACTTATGTCTGAACTTATTTTCCTATCACAATCATATGCGGTAGTGTGTAGAATTACATCTGTTTGTACTTTATATATTACCTTATTCTTTTCACAATTTCTTGAAGCTTGCAGAGGTTTTCTCTAAGGATGGAATGTCCTTTCTGGCTAGCTGCCAAAATCTGGTTCCAAGACCATGGGTTATTGATGATCTTGACACTTTTAAAATGAAATGGAGCAGGAAGCCATGGAAGAAGGCAAGTTTTATATGTATAAATTGAAGAGACACAATTTTATCATTAAATATTGAATGAGTATTTTGTCTCCTGACTGCTGTTGCTAAAGTTGTAATCTGTGCCTTTTAACATGGCAGGTTATCATATTTGTTGATAACTCTGGTGCAGATATCATTTTGGGTATTATGCCATTTGCAAGAGAGCTACTTCGACGCGGGAGTCAGGTTTGCTGACATTTTATTCATTTCTAGAAGAAAAATTCACTATTGAAGTATTGCGTAGAGATAGATGATAAGGAACCCTTGTTAAGATAAGAACGAAAGATGAAAAAAAACTGAAAAATGAGAAAACCAATGGAGAAAGAATGTCCAATCACTAACAAGCTTACCCCATTTAGAAGGCCATTTACACCACATAAAACCCAAATAAATGCATGAATTTTTACCAATTCATCTGTTATGCCATTGAAGTTTCTTTAAAAATGCATGAGTTATTATCCAACCGAATGTACCTAAATGTAGCATAGGTATCGCATTGCCACAAATATTTTGAATCTTTGCTTCTTCAATTTTTTTCTGATATTTTAGTTCTAAATCAATCATTTGAACTCTAATTTGTGGATAAGATTTGTCAATGATTGTCTTGTTGTAGATTTTTATTGGTCTTATTTCATTTTAACTGTCTTTGAAATTGAAACTGCTTTTGATATGCTGTTCTTGCAGCTGGCATAACATATTTTACGTGATTCTATATGGATGCAGGTTGTATTGGCTGCTAATGACTTACCGTCTATCAATGATGTGACTTGTTCTGAGCTAGTTGAAATTATATCAAAGGTAATGAAAATAAATATGTAAAGTTTTTTTAAATTGCCATATTCCTCACTGACTCCTTTCATTTTGGTTTCCATCCACTTATCCAGTTAAAGGATGAACAGGGACATCTTGTGGGTGTCAGTACTTCAAATCTTTTAATTTCTAACTCTGGCAATGATTTACCTGTAAGTAAATGAGCACTGAGTTTTTCTATTTAGGAAAATTATGGTATTTGAACATATGATATCAGATCATTAACCCCGGCATGGTGATTGCATCTTCTTGCTTTTGTTGAACGGATTACAGGTTATTGATCTTACAAGAGTGTCACAGGAGCTTGCTTACCTTGCCAGTGATGCAGATCTTGTCATCTTAGAAGGGATGGTAAGTTCTTCCTTTAGAAACTTCTTCCTGGGGTGCAAATAGTTTTATTTTAGTAGCAGTAGAATGTCACTGGTTAGTGGTAGTTGTGGATTAAAAATTGACTGTGGAAAGTTAGAACAACACAGTTCTTGGAGTTTGAGCAACCCCTTTGAATTTCGACAGAAAATTCTAGAAAGCTTGAGTGTGTATGGATTATGTATCTTGAAAAGCTATAGGAAATCAGATGAGTTATTTTTCTAATAGATCAAATTAGAATGGGAGAAGTCTATTTAGATATATAACATATTAGATTTGTTAGGCATCAAATCAAAAAAATGGTTTTGAACTGCACAATCCAAAGAAGCAAGTTTCATTCGTTTTAGCATTTAGAAACTTTTCCTGAGAAGTGTGGATTATGAAAACAGGAAAAAAATGATCCCTTGTAAGCCTAAGTTAACAAATGCATGGAGGTTCTCATACTTGAAGTTGAAGATTCTTGGGAGTGACAAGTGGGTAAGAAGTCAAATATTGGATGAGAATGGGCAAGTTAAACAATATATATTACTTATTTTCATTGTGTCTCAAAGCAGAAAATAAAGTGAAAATGCTAAGGCCTTTACTTCTATCTTTGTTTTCTACTTTTACTTTTAAATTACAAAATTGTCATATTTTTTCAATTTGTTTCAGTTTCAAACAACATTGTAGTTTCCTCATATTGGACTCTGCAATTGCATTATATATCATAACCCCATAATACAAATACAGCTTCATCAAATTCTAATATTAAATGAATACTGATAAAGTTCTTTTGTCAGGGCCGTGGAATAGAAACAAATCTCTATGCTCAGTTTAAATGTGATTCCCTTAAGATTGGAATGGTAATGCACCTTACCATTATTTTTACCTTCTTCAATAATGAAAATTTGAGCTCTAATGATTCCTTATTTCTTTATTGGCATCCTTTTCTCAGGTCAAACATCCTGAGGTTGCACAATTTCTTGGTGGGCGTTTATATGACTGCGTGTTCAAATACAATGAAGTTTCATCTTAACAAGCCTTGTTCTTTTCTCTACTAATGCTGCACAACCTGCATATTTTCTACCGTTAATCCTTCAACTTGGTACAACCATTAATATGCTTTAGTTCGATACTTTTTAGAATGTCATTTTAGTGTTATAAAGGTGACATGACTGAACTATTTTACTTGTAATAAAAAGCGATTCTACATACATGTTTTTTTCTCATGCTGACAGAAAGGTAACAACATGCAGATAGAAAAATATTAACAACGTAGTATTTGATACATTTTTATTGCTTATCAGTTGAAATATTCATGTTCATATAACAAAGTGAGACTTGTTTCTTGTAATGAAGCTCGTGAATTTTAACTAACAGTAGTAGAACTGCATCATTTCTTTCTAAGGAAAATATCATTTTTCTTAATGTTGAGACCTTCCACACTTGGTTTCTGTTAAACCTTGACTCATAAGTATGTACTCTTTTAATATATGGGAGACAACACAAATCATATTTATACCTTACTAATCTTAAGAACTCTTCTTAAGAAGTGAATTTCTAATTTAACCTTCTTATAAAACCAGTTTGTTTGTAAGATGAAGTTTGTAATTACTTATATAACAATTAATGTTTTGATCTTCAACTTCTTCCAAACATATTTTCACTATTCTGGACTTTTCTTCAAACAAAAAACTTGGCCAAAAAACTTCCACTAGTGGTGAATTTTTCTGGGTTTTCAGTTCTTGATTGATTAGTCTAGATCTCGTAAAATTTGTGTAAGAACTAAAAAACAATGAAACTTGTCTAATCTCATACTCGTTTTGAAGTGGCAGCAATAGATATAAGCAATATTATGAACATGTGATAGAAAGGGTTGGAGAACATATACTATTTTATTATTGAATGAGCATTAGAAGACGTATTCCAGAAGGAGTGGATTTCGTACACATATAATGAATATATAATTAAAGGAAGATCCATTGAATCTTTAACTTGGCATTGTTTTTTCTCAAGTGTTGTATAATGGAAGTAGGTCTTTAGTCTTAGCCTTATTGTTCCCATGATGGGATAATACAATTCACCAACTATAACCTGTCACAACCAATCAAAGGAATCTACAATATAATTATACTATTCTATTATTTTCATATTTATTCTATCCAAAAATCTTATTCATCACTTTTGATAAACTATTTTTCATTACTTTTTCATCTATAAAGTTTAATCATGAAACCTTAAAATATTATAATCTGCTTTCACGCGCATCAGTTACCACTGCATTAATTTCATAATGTTCTGGCCTTTTCTTACTGTATCTTCAAGGAGAAACAAACAAGTTTTTTTAAATTAGAATTCAACTTTTCACCAGACAGAAAATATTTTATCAGTTTCTTTTTAATATTTTGGAAATCTTGGAAAACATGTTTAATTAAGAAAATGTTTCTACATTTTGCAACAGTTTTATTCCTGCAGAACTAGATCTTTCTTTATTCGTCGAGTTTTCCGTATTTAGTGTCGGTTTTTCGATCTTTGAGTTCTCCATAGAACATCAGATACAGGATATTCGGTAGTTTATTATAAGACTTTGTCATCTTAGTACTTAATAATATACTATAAAACCTTGTCATCTTGATACTTGATGGTATACTATGTTTCTCGTCATATCGGCATTCGATAATATAGTTTTTAAATATTTAATTAATTAGAAGACTATTAAAAAAAATGAATAAAAAGATCATGTACTTGTAAGGGGATGAGATAATACTTGCTGCTATGATTAGACAATTGATTATTTTCTCTGGTCGTGCATTCCTTCTTTTTCTTCTCTTTATGTTCAGATTTTGATTCTCGGTTAGGAGTGCACCTTCAAAAGGTTATCCGACATTTATTCAAGTGACTATTCGGTATTTGAGTGTTGTTAATGTTGTAATAATGACGTACATTTGCTTTGTTAGTTGTGCTTATTTATACAGTTGTAATTAATTTTATCGAGCAATAATTGATGTGTATAAAACAAATTAACTTATTTACCTTGATGTATTTACACTAACTAGTCGTTCGACATCTGATACTGAAAATTATAAAAATCGTCGCATCCCGACAAATACAAACAATAAAGACAAAAGAAAAACACACTTAAAAAACAATTATTATTTACTAACGTCCTTGTTATTTTTATCTTAATTTTAAATTTTCTAGATGAAAATAATTTATTATTATAATTTTAAAGAATAAACTAATGAAGACTATTTTGTTAATTTGATGAACGGACTAAAATTAACGGTTGATTAGTTGCGACAGTAATTGAAGCGCGTGAGAAAACAAAGCATATATCTTTTGGCTTTTCTTTTTCTTTTGGAGATATACATACCCTACCGTATCACCCTTTTGTTTGGTACCCTATGGACCAATTATTATATATATACTTTTTTATATTCTATTTTTAAATAATTGTATCACAATAATTTAAATTAATTATATACAAAAAAAATAATTTTATACCACTGAAAATAGCATTCTTTGCATCATCAATTCAACCACTAAATTATGAATTAAAATAATTTAATTTCATAATGCAAACACAAGTTTTATGGTATGTGGTGTCTAATTCTAACACGAGTTGTTGTGTCATTTTCATTCATCACAACATTTTCCCATTCTCTCTCCTAATTCATCTAAAATATTATAATGAAGATCATTATGAGTGTAAAAATTATTTTGAATTTTAAACCACAAAAACTCCTTCAATGGGTTTTCATACATAAATATTTGCTTATAAGAAGATCAATTAAATTCAATTCCATTAAAATAAACAATATTTTTAGTAATAATAGGTTTCTAGTTGAAAAAATTGATGATAAAAAATGTTGAGAAAGAGAAAATATATTGGAAATTAAATTAAGTGTGATTATTGGTAAGGGGTATCGTAGAATGAAAGACAGTGATTATTACATTGCAAAGGTGAATGTACTGATAAGAAAGAAAAAGAAAGATTATTGATTGTGTGTTTGAATTTTTGTGTGTACCCTACTTGTTGATAACAAATATAAGGCCAATATTAAAAAAAGACACACATGTGCTAATATGTATTATGTAATGATTAACCATAATCATAATTAATGACTCCACCATATAATAATAATACACTATACCAAGACACAAAGGTTTTACCTTTTCTTCTCACATGGATGAATCAATGTTGTTTAATTGCAAACCCCAAAAGCTCAAATTTGAATTTCAAAAATGTTTCTCATTGCTAAAACTTTACCTATCTCCATTTACCCATCATCTAATCATGAAAACAAAAATCATTAAAGAAGTTTATTAGATCAAGACTCACATTTTATGATTTTTAATACTTTTAATCAATAATAAATTGCTGGGAAATTTCACATTGAGGTCTCAAGTTTTGAATCATGTTACACTACTACAAGAAAATCATTGAACAGAAACCAATTTTAGAGACAAAAATAATTAGTTGTTATGGTGACTAAATTAGAGATTAAAGTAAATTTTAGTTTCTAAATTAGTTTTTATTATTGTTAAATATTTTTTAAATTGGTATCTAATTAGCAACCAATATTTTAACTACCAATTATTTAGATTTTAAATTTGGTAGCAAAAACCTTCGTAGCTAATTATATATCAATTTAGAAACTATTTAACAAAAATAGAAACTAACTTAAAAAAAAAATTTAGTCTCTAAAATAATATCTAATTTAGTCAATATAATAATTAATTATTTTTTATCTCTAAAATTAGTTTTATTTAATGGTTTTCTTGTAATGTAAATCATTACTTAAAGTTAATGAGTTTTAAGATGAGATATTATGTGATTTCAGAGCTTACAAGTTTAAATAGTTTAGTATTTAAAATTCAAGAAGAGTTCAATATTGATTTCCTAAATTTTAAAAGCATTTTAGTTATTTTAATTATTTAAAAATACGATTTTACAGTCCTCAAATTATTGTTAAGGGATTAGAAATGTTTTTGAAAAAATGATCTAGTCTTTCAAATTTAATATTTAAAGACTAATATATATATTTTAAAATTTATATAACTAAAAGTATAATTAAATCTATAATATAATATAATTTAATCGATCTATGTGAGCTTTTGCAATCTAATATTAGGTTAAAAGAGAATAAAAATAATGATTTTTTTTTCTACCAAGAAATGTGATTATCAACAAAATACAAAATCTAGTGATTGTTAGGAGCACCTATAAGTAACACTTATATATTTGAGTCATGATTATATTATTGAATAGGTATGAAGTAATGACATGAGAGAATAATTGCTATTATATTTTGAAACTCAAAGTGATAGATTTTTTTTTTTTTTGCTTTCAAGCATAGGACCATGCATCTAAGACTTGTTTGTTTAGATTATACTCAATACACCTCAAATGAAAAACTATATACTCATTTTGTCAAAAATTCAATCATATTAAAAATCACACAAAATATACAATGATATTATTAGTGCATTAAGTTTCTAAAAGATTCTCAAACATATAGACAATTTATGTTTCTATAGTATTATTATTAAGTTCACATAGAAAGAATAATATTTATTATAATATTTAGTTTGTTTGGAAATTTATTATTTTTATTATACATTTTATCTGACAACATAATTTTTTACCTTGTAAATCACTCTTCATTTCTAATTTCTCAGAAATTTTCATCAATTTTTTATTAACTCACACATTTATTTATATGACTTAATAATGTATTAGTAGAACTTAAATCTCGTCAAATATTCTAAATTAGTACTCAACAATAATTTACCACTCAATAGTTCATGTTCGATTATTACTTACAAATATATATAATTCTTGATATGAATTCAACGTTCACACTAATTATAATCCAACAAGGTCAAAATTAGTGTGTGAAAGATCATGAAATAATAGAAACCAATTTTAGAGACCAAAAATATAAATTAGATACCAATTTAGAAACTATTTAACAGTAATAGAAACTAATTTATAAATCAAAATTTGTTTTAGTATCTAAAATGGTATCTAATTTAGTCACTATAACAACTAATTATTTTTTTGTTTCTAAAATTAATTTCTATTTCATGATTTTCTTGTAATGACATCATAAATATAATCAATAAAATAGTTATTATTTAATTATAATTAATCATCGATAACTATAAACTATTGAGTAAGTGTCATCAATTGTCTGCAATTGAGTTATGATACTTGGTATGTTATGCTCTTAAACAAAAAGAATTGTATCTTGACAATCAATTATAATCTTTAGCCAAATGATAAATGATCAAATATAATAATTGATATCAAAGTTAAAGTCACGAATTCAATTATCAATGAGATCAAATAAATCAACCGCACTCAATGTATGAAAACACTAATAAATAATTTGTTTAGCATCTATTTTTATGTGCATTAGTTATACATTTTAATTTTTATTTAGTTAGTATAATTTTTAATTTTCCATTTGCTTGTTAATGAAAAATAATTTATCTAATCCAAATCCAAACACCATGATATCATAGATATTCATATTGATATTATTTTCAAATAATCCAAAATAAGTTAGACGTTTTCTAGGATCATATGAAATTTTGTTCCTTAAAAATAATATAAACTGAACTATAAATTTCCCGAGTCTATTTTAAAGTAATTTTTCTAACGTCACTGCTTCATAATCATAATCCACTTTAATTTTAGGGTTAAAAAAGTAAATGTATAATTTATTTTATAAATCCCTATGTATTAGTATTTAAAATATTTTTTAATTTTTTAAACACAACTTTTCAAATAATATTGTTTATAAAAATCATCGTATTTATATAAAAAAAATGTCGCAATCTTTGTTAGGACTGAAATCATGTTAAAGATGTTATTACGAGAGTGTAAAAGAAAATTGACTAAATAATTTTTTTGAAATTTTTCTCTTAATTATATTTAAAGAATTCAAGGTCAATCCTTACTACAACTTACATCAATGCATGGTACCACTGACATTAAGTGTAATTAAGTTTTGATAAAATATTTAACATTGAATAACTTATTTTAATTGTTAAATTATTTTATATTATTTTTATCTCATGTATCCTAATTACATATAATTTAAATTTTCGTCAATATGTAATTTAATAGTAAGGATTGACTGATATTTTAAATAAATATTTTTTATAAAATAGTGTTATACTATAATAATTTGTTGATGTTTACATTATCATCACATAAACTTAACTTACTTTATGAAAAGCTTCCATCTAAATAACTACTTTGATAAAATGTCCAATTTTACTGAAGCAAATGTAAGTATAGCAAAATTTATACAAGATATAGATATAGATTCATTCTATACTAAGTAGAGTTGATTTAATATAAAAATTATTGATATATTTTATTTTTAGTGTAATAAAAAAATTAGTATAAAATTTTAGTTATATTTTAATTGTATATTAATATTAACTTTTTATTTAATTAAATTTGTTGTATTAAATTATAGTTTTATTTTCTATTGTATTAAAAATAAAATATATTATTGTATTGAATAGATCATTTACTTATTATTATTATTACATAATATGTTAATTTTAATATATTTTTATTCCTTATAAGTATAATAAATTTCAATTTTAGTATTTAAAAATTTGTTAATTTTAATATTTAAATATTTTGAAATTGTGTGTGTTGTGTGAGCGACTGCGCGTGCACGTTTTAAAATTATCAATAATAATAATTGATCATTTTTATATTTTAATTTATAATAAAACATCAAATAATTTAAGATTAAGATAAATTTTTGTATACATAATTTATGTGAAAGGAATTTGAATTAAATTTAATTGATGTTTTAATTTTAAATTAGCAAATAGATAAGATGATCTATATTATATGAAAGGGTGCCAATAAAAATCATAATTTTCTCATTTTTAATAAAACAACCACCTTTTTCCTTATCTCTCTTATTTTAATCTTCTCCTAATTTTTCTTTAAATTTTTCCTTTAAATTTTTTCTTCATATTTTATTATTTTGGAACTAACAAACTAATTGAGAAGAGAATCATAACATCTTTTGGTGGTGGTAACTCTAGATAATAAGCTCTTGTAATTTTTTTTTTCCCCTCATAGCTAGTGCATGCATGGGTTAAGAGTTTTGGGATGCAAATAAAGGTTGAGTTTAGAACTTGATTTTGAGGTGTTTTGATGATTAGGTTTTTATGGTAAATTATATATAGTAAAAAAAATCCAACTAAACTAATATATAAAATCCACATGAGGAATTTGTTAAATTTATAGTATTTAGAGGAGATTTTAAAATGCTTTAAAATCTATTTACAATAAGATAATAATTAGACATGAAATGAGTGGTCATTTAATGATTAGAAAACGATTAAAAAAAAATCACAAGATACGTAAAATAACCTAAGAGTTAATACATTAGCAATAGCCTAACACTTAAAGTTTTTATATTGATTTATTCCTAACCTAACCTGACTTATATTCAAATCTCATTTATAAAATTGTAAAGGTTTTACTAATACATTGAGTATACAAATTCACTTCTAGGTATCTTAAAATAAAACATAATTATTATTTGACACTCAGTCACTTCTAACCTTCTTTAGTATTTTATACATATCACTCTTAACTTACAACAAAAGTTATTTGTAAAGAAATTATAAGGAAAACTCTCACTAGAAATGATATGATTATCTATAAACAATCTTTGTTAGTGAAATGAATACTACACTAAATGAAATTCTTACAAAAAGAAATCTCACTCTCTCTATGTGGTCAAACAACAAATATGTTAATTTTGCACTAAAATTTTTTTTACAAACAAATTTACATACAAAATAATAAATTCACATAAAATAACTTAAATTTAGTAGTTATTTTTTGCATGAGAGGACTTCTATATATACGTTTAGTAAACAACGATTGAAAGTTGCATGCAAATCTCATGTCCTTGTGTCAAACTTAATTAAATTATGGTTATTTTTTTTATTGATATATTTTGTTATATCACTTAACTTGTTATGTACATAACTATTTTTTCTCTAGAAATCTCTTTATAGTATTGACAATATTAATTTAAAGATGGTTGACTCATTTTATCAGAATTTATATAAGAATCTATAAGTCAACGATAATGAAAAATACATGAATTAATAATTATATCTAATAATATCTACGTAAATATATACAATGACTACTTTATTTTATTTTATTGAAGTCTCTTTAAACTTCTTGTCATCATCTAAATTCCATATATTTTTGAAAAAGAATATTATAAAATACATTTCAAATAATAATAATCATAATAATTCTTTTATTATTCTTCAGATGATGCCTTTAAAAATATCGTGATCAACACTAAAACCACTAGAAAAAGCTTCTAGAACTAAAATAAAAACGCATTACCTATCTATATGACAAAATGATTAAATTTATTTTTAAAATATACGTCACATTTTTCTATGGTACCAAACACATTTCTATTGTAGAATGAACAATTTTTTTTAATTTTGTGGTACAAACATGAGAATACCAATTATGGTTTGTTCTGAACAACATAATCATGTGTTTTTCTTCCCTATTAAATGCACCAAACGGAATCCCAGTGTTTAGTAATATTTTTCCAGATTGAGAATTATTTTATAGCAGGAATCTTAAATTGTACTCAATAAGTGAGGAAAAGGTTAATCTCTGAACTGAATGAAAAAAAAAAATGCAATTATGTTGGTTGGTTCTGTGTGTGCATGATTTGCAAAAGTTGAGGCATTATAAGACATAAAATAGTGTTGGAGAAAAGTTGATATAAAAGAATGAATTAGAATGTGTTGTTTTTTTGGTTCTTTTAAAAGGTGAATGAGACACAACACCTGATAATACATGTAAAGTCCATGCTTAACAACCACATGCTTTAGGTTAAATTATTTCATCATCTCCTCACCAAAACCAAGTATCTCTCTACATACCACCTTTGACTTTTCATATCAATCATATTTTCTTCTTTCTTTCTTTCATCTCCCTTTTCTATTCATTTAATTAACTATCACCAAATCATGCTTTATGTATACCTTATTACATTCTAATTCTATGCTAATTATACTGAAACTTTAAACATATGGATTACACAATGCAAATTAATTGGATTGATTATGGTTATTAAGAGTTCCGATAACAATCTGATATCAGATGACATGATGAGCTCAACAAATACTTGTTAAGATATGCTGAAAATGTCTTAATCTTTGGGATATCCAATAATGATGATAAGAAGACTATAACTATTGTTGTTCTTCATGTTCCATGACCATGACAAGATATTGCAGAAAAGATAGGAAATATAGATAATGTTGGTAGACACATTTCTATTATGATGAAATAAAATCTTGAATCTTGTATATTATATATTATATGTTGAATAATTATTGAAAATTAAAAAATTCATTAAATAATAATCAAATTTAGAGGTAAAAAATAATTAATCACTATATTAGTTAAATTAGAGATTATTTTAGAGATTATAAAAATTAGTCACTATATTAACTGAATTAGATATTATTTTAGAGACTAAAAAATTATTGGTATCTAAAGTGATTTTTAAATTGATATTTAATAATTTAGAATATAAAGTAGTTAGTAAGTAAGACCTCGATGGCTAATAGTTACCTATCAATTTAAAAACTACTTTATAATTTTTTTTTAATAATAGAAACTACTTTAGATAACAATAATGATTATAATTTATAATTTGTTTCTTTAATTTAATTAATATAATAATTAATTATTTTAATTACCAAAATTATTTTTTATTTAATAATTTTTTTAATGAAATTTATTACACACAACATAATATATATCTTTTAAGTCTTACAATAACTTATATATGAAAGATATTTTCTCACAGGTATTCTGATGTATATTTTAAGTAATTCATTTATTTTACTTATGGATGGAGGTGACATAATTTTTTAATTGTATTTTTAAATTAATTAATATGGAGACAAAAATTAATTATGATAAAAGTCAAGAAAAAATGTAATGACATAAATGCATATTGAAATAAGCTAAAGTGATATAACAGGTAACTCACTTGCATTAAAAATAATAAAATATTTTCCTTAGTTTGGCTGAAATCCCTTAAAACTACCACTATAAAAGAATAGAAAGAGTATAACATAAATTAAGATATTACAAATTGATTACTTCCTCGTTTTTTTTTTCTCTTAAGTCTTATTTTTTTTTTATAAATTAAGAAATAATAATTTTTCTTGACTTTAATAAAATGTTTATAAAGATTTCTATTTTATTTTTTATTTAATACATCACAATATATATATATATATATATAAATTAACTAAAATATCAAAAGAAAAAAAATGTATTTACCTTAAAATTGATAATTAATCAAACAAAATTAAAAGATGTCATAAAATAATATTATTTCGCTTAAACTTTTGAAAAAGGTGATTTTTTTTATATAATAAAGCTGACCGATAAAGAAAGACTATTTTATTTTTTATAATAATTTTTTATTTCAATTTAAATAGAGAATAGAAGATATATCCATTAGAATTTTGTTTTGAATAAATTTCTCTTTAACGTTTTTTTGTGTGGACAATTTGCACATAAGTATTTTGTATCCATATCACTAAAAAAATTATTAAATAAAGTTAATTTTAAAAACAAAAAATAATTAATCACTATATTAATTAAATTAGATACTATTTTTGTGATTAAAAAAATTGTTAGTATCTAAAGTATTTTTTTATTATTAATAAAATTTATATTTAATTTAATCAATATAGTGATTAATTATTTTTTGTATCTAAAATTGATTTCTATTTAATGATCTTCTTGTAGTATATGTTGATGTGTTTCATGTGAAGTTTGAAGGAGAAAGATGAATCTCTTATTATCATATTATCTTTGGTTTGATGTTAGAGGTTTTTTTTTTTTTTTTTTTGATATGTTTGAACTTTTTGTATTAAATGGGACTTGAAGTTTAGAAGGAATAGTTTGTTTTCAAGTAAAGTTATTTAAATGTTTAATAGAAATCTCACATAAACAATCTAAATTAGTTTTAAACTAGTCATAAGCATTGTATTTTTTTCATAAACATTGTATGGTTGAAGATTATTGTTGTGGTGTTGGTTCATCATAAATTAATTTATATTATCAATAAAAATATTCTTTTGTTTGAGTTAAAAAATATTTGATGAAACTATGTTAAGTTATTGTCTTAAATTGACATTTGATATAATGAGAATTGTTTAGAAAGGTTAAATATGTTGAACAAGGTGCTTTGATGTCTCCAAATCCAAGAGAAATGCTTGAAGACCATTGTTGTTGGTTTTATGTGTGTGTCTAGTAGTCTTTGAATTGTTAATCCACTCTTTATGATGATCCAAGGTTAATTGAATCTTAATCCTTTTGAAAAAGATGTGTTTTCTAAAGAGTGTGAAAATTCAACATGTTGAAATGTCAATTCAACCGGTTGTTTTACACTTGGTAGATTTTGAAAAGGATTTGAAAAGCTTGACTTTGTTTTGACTTTGTTGTTAAACCAATTCAATCGGTTGTTTCGAGAATTCAACTGGTTGTTTTTTCTGAAAACCTTAACAGAATTCTGTTATGCTATACCAATCTGTTTTAAATGATTCAAACTGATTTTGGTTCTTGATTTAACTACTTTGACCATCTGATTGGAGTATAAAAAGGTTATTTTACGCTCTTGGTCATTAACTAAGAAAGAGAGATCAATCAAAATCAGTTTTCAAGATTTCAAAGAACTTTTGGATCATCTCAAAGTGTGGAATAATATTGTCTTGTAATTCTGAACTTTAATCTTTGTTTTACCCAGGTGTATTTCATTTTATTTTTCTCTTAACATTGTATTTTTTGTGATTTGGTGTGGTGCAGTTTCAGAGAGTTGTTATGAAAACTATGTGTTTTGCTAAAGAGCGGTGTGTGTTCTTGAGGGGTTCAAGATTATCACTCTTGGTGTGTGTTGTGTAATCTAGGTTTGATTACATAGTGAATTCTTAGTGGTTAGCTGAGGACTGAATGTAACTCTTGGTTAAGAGTGAACCAATATAAACATCTTGTGTGAATCTCTCTACCCTTACACTCATTAAATTACTTTAGTTTTGATTTTCTAAATTGCTGGTATAAACAACCAGTTGTTTCACAAAAACAACTGATTGATTTTTTGGAATCAAACTAAAAATAGTTTTCTTTTTGGCTGAGCAATTTTCTAATTGATTAGTTCTTCATAGTCTTTTACTCTACCTTCAATACTTGCAAAAATCTTTCAAAAACAATTCACCCTCTCTTGTTTAAGGCCTATAATTCTAACAATTGATATCAGAGTTGAGTTCTTGAAAGTCATTCAAGCTTTTGATCCTTAAAACCTTTTTTAATGGCTGAAAAACTACCCTTTGGGGAGGGTGCTTCAATAAACAAGCCACATTTGTTTTGTGGTCTAAATTATCAGTTTTGGAAGGTCATAATGAAAATCTTTGTTGAGTAAATTGATAGAGGAATCTGGGATGCTATTGTAAATGACATTTTTGTTCCCAAAGTTAAAAACTATGATGTTTCATTGACAAACCTTGGTCCCAATGGACTCAGGGTGAAAGTAAAAGAGCTCAATATGATTGTATTGCTAAAAACATCATTACTTATGCTCTAAATTCTGATGAGTTTTTTAGGATCTCACAATAAGGAGATGTGGGACATCCTTGAGGTTACCCATGAAGGTACCACTGATGTGAAAAGAGCAAGGAAGCATGCTCTGATTCAGGAATATAAAATGTTCAGTATGCTGAAAGGGGAAACCATCTCTGATATACAAAAGAGATTCACCCACATTGTGAACTACCTCATGAGCCTTGGAAAGATCTTTGAAAGGGAGGAACTGAACATCAAGATCCTCAAATGCTTGGACAAATCTTGACAACCAAAAGTCACTGCAATTTCTGAATCCAAGGATTTGACAACCTTGACCACAACCTCCTTGTTTGGTAAGCTATGGGAACATGAACTTGAGATGAACTGGTTGAAAGACCAAGAACATGAAGAGAAGCATGTGAGAAGCATTGCTTTGAAAGATGTTGGTCATAAAGATGGTTAAGACTCAAGTGAGGGCAGTGATGGTGAGAGTCTTAACTTGCTCACAAGAAAGTTCAGCAAATTCTTGAAGAAGAACAATCGGGACAAGAACCAATCTTCAAATAGGTACAATAGTAAGAAGGTGAATGATTTCAATTCTACAAACTATACATGTTTTGGATGTGGTAAGCAGGGTCATATCAAGGCCGATTGTCCCAACAATGAAAGCAAAGAGAGAGGAGCAAGCAAGAAATTTGAAAAGAAAGGTAAAACTAAAAGAGCCTATATTGCTTGGTAAGATAATGATGATTATTCCTCTAGCTCATCACCAAATAGAGATGAAGAGACAAATTTGTGCTTGATGGCAAAGGGAGAATCAGAAACAAGTAGTGTACCCTTTAAAGCGAAGAATCATATTGGCGTCAAGATCTGAAGTAAGCTCTTATGCCTGTAGTTCTCAATTACACACAACATAATTTCTTGAATGTCAAGTGACACCCTTGGCTCATGGATAGTGTTTGGCTAAAAGTGAAACTTCAAAAGTTAAGAACTATGTGTAGTTTCATTTCTCAATTCATGTGTGTGCCTCATATTGATTAAATGAAAACTCATTTTTTTTAATCTGTTGAGGAAATTACTCTGTGCAAAAGTATGTGTAATTTACATTTTTCTCTCCTCATCCTGTGAAAAAATATTTTCTTTGAATTTTTTTGTTGTTGTTGCAGTAAAACAACCAATTGTTTTCATGAAACAATTGATTATTTTACATATGTCACATCTGAATTAAAGCTATTATGAATTCATGTGCATGGTTACAGTTGTTTCTTTTCCTTCAAAATTTGTTGTGGGTCAAATATGCATTAAGTGTGCCTTTGAATCATATCATATTGGAATATATTTTTGGTCATAAAGGAATATATTCTGGTCATAAAGGAATATATTCTATGGGTTCCTTGGAAATTTAAATGCTTTTTATGGATGGTCAAATCTAATAAAGGTGTTGTTAATGTTGTATCTGCTTGGGCCTGACATCTTGCATATTCCCACTACAACAAATTCTTTTTTTGTTGAAAAACAATCCACTAAATGCTAATGTATCGTGATTGCTTTTTCTGCTTATATACATGTGCTGGTTCAGCTGAATATTTCAAAGGATCAACCCGTTGTTTTTCTTCTATTACTTCACTTGAATCTGTTGCTTTTTCTACCCCTTCTCAAAATTCATCTCTGCAACATAGACTCAACACCTCCCTCATAAAAAAAATGATGAAAACATGTGTTGTAAAAAGGGGTGGGCACCTAGAGAACTGGTTTTTTGAGAAGATTGAGATGTTCCTGCATGAATCAAGCAAGACAACCATCAACAATCCCAAACTGATTACATTCAACTGGCTGAAAGGGCAGAACCTCAATGTGAGGAATGTCTTGAAGGAACAACAACTAAAACAATTATGGAAATGTCAGGAAACATATATCTTGATCTTATGAAGGTTTTCTACACAAATCTTCACATTGATGGTGAGAATTTGTGCTCACATGAGAAAGGTATTGATATGGAGATTACTCCATATGTGTGAGTTGTTGTAACAGGGTTAAAGTATGTTGGGCTGAGAATTAACAAAGGAAACATTGGTGTAATGGAATAATTCAACAAAATGCAATATTATAGAGGCTACCTAAAAAATCCTCAGAGTCTAAGTGAATGGTTTTTCTGTGGGAGACTTGAAGTTGAATGAAATAATCATTGCTTTCATAGTATCTTGGATGTTGAATCCAAGGGGGAGCAATCATTCGGTCCTTACTAAAGAGGATCTTGTTCTCCTATACTGCATCATGAAGAAAATCAAGGTAATTTGAATTCACATCTTCAAAGAACACATGCAAAAATCAATGAGGTTAAGTGACTACCATTTTCCCTGTGCTATTCTTATTTCAAAATTCCAACATTACTTTTAAATTGACCTTGAAGAAGAACAATCTGAAGTGGTGAAGCCATCTCATGAAGTTAATAATGGATCACTTAGCAATATGGGATTCATTAAAGTTGGAGGCAAATGGGTAAGCAAAGATGGAGAACAAGGGGGTTCTTCTAGTGGAAACCAAGCAGAAGCTGATGAATATGATCAAGCTGTTGCTAATACTGGAGATGATGAACACCAAACTGAGTAGGGAGATCATGGCAATGATGTTCCTGGTAAAGCCTATGGTGTTGGTCCAAGCACTGGAATTATGGATGATCGTATCACTTCCATGACACCTTTTGGCATATGATCAAAGGAATCATCATGAGTTTTGTATATTGTTTTCTATATTGCAACTTGAAGATTCAATTGTTCCTTGTGGGTTCGATATCCGTCCTTAAGGACAAATTTATTACTTTTGACACGATACACTTGTCATAAATAGTCATCAGTATAATATTATAACTGTGCAACAATCTCTATTAGTCTTTCATCATCTAATATATTTATCTACATAATTTAGGTTATCAATGAAACTTTAATATCTTATTATCAATACTCAATACATGCAATACTCAAAATAAATTAGTCTACTACCTATGCAACTCAAATTCACACGATTCATACAATTCATATATAAAGCTTAATTTCATCAATCAATGGACAATGTTTTCCTTATCAAGAATAAAGACACCTATCATACCATCAACAAAGTTTAAACCAAAGATAACATTTGAAAGCAATTTTAAATAATAAAATATATAATATAATACAAGAGCAAATTCATTAACAGGAGAGATAATTCTTCATAATTATCCTTACTAGTTGATTATCACTTGAACAAGTTACTTTTAAATAACAGAAAATTAATATAATATATTTGTTCAAACCACAGGTGATTACTCAAGCAATAAATCATGTTGTTGGAACGTCCTTTTGATGTTTAAGTAAAGAAACACTATATCCAAACTCAATTCTTAGAGTCTAAATATCACTTTAGCAAACAACCCACCACGTGAGTGATATATGCAAACACCAAAAGTTTTTTAAATAATAAAAATTCAAATTTTAAACCCAATGTAATTTTCATATCACTTCTACTTTAAAACAATTTTATATTCGTCTAAATAATCTCAATTTTCTCAGCCTTATCAAAACATGTTAATCAATTACAAAATCAATTTTCACCTTCAAAAATCATAAACATAACATAAATCCAAAATCTAAACACACTATCCTCATCACAATATTCAATCCACCCTCCTCACAATATTCAATCCACACCATATAATATATTCAATTCTATTTAGTCCAACATACCTAAAACTTACCAATATCAATTAACATTCAAATAGTTAAACCATTCACATATATTTCATTCAAATATAAAATGTAAGCAAATTTCCAATAAGACATCATAATCACAATTTAGTTCAATTGTTTATCTACTTTTATAACCTAATTCACATTTCAATGTTAGATTCCCTTATTTGAAAATGAATCGCTCTACAAGAAATCTAATTCACTACAACAAAAATTTGTATTATCAACAACCAATATTCATCAATAATAATTATATCCGTCAACAAAAATAATTTTTTTAGGAAAATCGACAAACAAAAAATCCAACTGACACCACTTAAGTTGTTTATCGAAAATTTTTAACAAAAGTAATTTTTTACGATCTTTGTTATTTATAATGCGTTTAAGAATCTAAAATCTAACAAACAAACATATCATTATGGACTCAAACTAATAGGGATTTATCTTTTATCCTAATATTAAATGTGTCCAACTAAAAATCACAAACAAATAAAAACAAAAGAGATAAAAAATTAAGAGAACATAAAACTTATAAAACAAAACTCTCTACAACTAAATTAAACTTTCTCACGATTATCTTCCAACTTATGGACTTATGAAGAAAAAGAGGAAGATAATCATATAAATTATCTAAAGAAAGGATAAAAAAAAGTTAAATTATTTGATTTGTTAGTATGTTTTATAAAAATAAAGAATAAAATTATTTCAATTTCTATGAATAATTTCTTTTAATTTAAATCACAATTATTATTATTATTTTGTCAATTTTAAATCCCATTTTCTAATACTCGTAAAATCGCCCTTACAGTCCAAAATGTTAAAGCAACATTGCATTTTTAAAAAAAATTTGATTGCAAAATTAATCTTTTTAACATTGAAATTGTTATCATATTGATATTTTAGTAAGTCACTTTCTTAAATATTCAGAACCTATTTTTAGTAGTATTATACTACACTACAAAGCCAAAAAACATAATTGAGAGTTAATCTGAAAATTAGTGTTCTTAAACAATTCTTTTTTTTAACTGTAATTTGTGTAAACGATTCCATAAAGAAATATGTGGAAGAGATTAGTTATGCAAATATGATTTCTTATAAATTAATTATTCATATAATTATTTGTTTTTTGTCTTTAACATCTTATAGTTACAGTACAGTATTACATTTTATTAATCATACAAAGTTAATAATTCATAAAATCTCTAATTTTCTCATTAAAATAGATACAAAGTTAATGTATATTAATATTTTACACGTATAACAATAGTTTTAGTTAATTATATCACCAAAATAAATAGAGTTATTTTAATTGTGTGTGTTTCACGGGGTATAGTATAGCTAGTGTGCTACATTTTTAGATGCATTTTTGTAATCCCAAGTTACATTATTTTAATAATAATTTACTTATATAAATAGTTGTAAAGCTGACTTCAATTCTCTTTCCTATTGTCGGATAATCATTTTCTTTTCATAAAAAAAAGCTTATAAAAAGAAACAAATGCAGGGTGCTTATTATCAAAGTTTTTGAAATTAATTGGTCTGATCCAAATTTTATATGAATTTTATGTTATGTGATTCAATCTTATCATGAAAATGTATTAGTCTAATTGGTTTGGATTTTTGTGGTGTAATTTTATTTTTTAATTAGCAAAATAAATATATTTTTTAAATTATTAAAATTGTGTTACATTTACACAATTTTAATTAAAATTTGATTATATTTATGTAGTTCAAATACACTAAAATTATATCATTTTCACACAATTTTCGCACAATAAAATTATACCATCATAATTTATTTATTTTGATAATTTTTAAAAAATTTACCTATTTTAATAATTGAGAGGTAAAAAATCCAATTCGGTCTAATATTATATAATAATATATATTTTATGATTCGATTTGAATAGTTAATTTTCATTGATTTATATATGAATTTTAAAATAGCTAAATAAATAATAAAAATATCACATCAATGTGTTTGATAGTTGTTAGAATGATTATATATAATACATCATAGCAAACTAAATTGGTCCAATTATTTTAATTCATAATATTTTTAGTCTAATCATGTTTGTGTTGATAGTAAAAAGTGATTATATATAGTAAACCATGTTTATATTTTTGTTACACATTTTTTTCATAGTATTATTATTATTATATTATCTTGTGAAACAAAATTGATTATATTATAGTAAAACAGTGATTTTTTTGATGGAAACAAAATTTTGTTATCCTTTATGCAAAAGTTAAAATTAGTGATTGATAGTGGAGCGTAATTAGAGAGAGAATTGAGGAAGAAATCAAATAAGAAGACGACAAAAGTAAAAGAAGTAGCTTAATAATTGAAGTTAACCCTAAAATTTTAAGTGCTTTTCTTTTTGTTAGGGTGAAAGTGATTTGAGAAAAGCTATGAACCATAAAAATCTCCTTCATGGATCCTGTTCAAATGGAAACTAAGGTCTTCTCCATTAATCAAAATCACCATATCAATGCCATCAACCTCTTCTTCTTTCTTCCATTTTTCTTCATTCTTCATTTATCATCAAATTCTTTTAACCCTTTCTTTCTTCTTTCTTCAATTAATCTTCATTTTTCAATAAACATAACAATTAAGCACTTTTTGGAGACTAAAACAATCAATTTTGTAAAAAAAATAAAATTTAAGAATTTTTCTCAATCTTTTTTTTTATTTTATTTCAAAAGATGTTGGAGATCCCACATAGACTAGAGATTATGACATTTCATTGTATATAAATGGGTGCAAACTTCATGAACCGATTTTATGGGGTTGAGTTAGGCTTAAAGTCCACTTCGTAATATGATATCAGAACCATTTCGAGCCTATCATAGCGAGTGTTTGTTGGCCTTATCAGACCACCCGCTATCGGGCCGTTATCGGACCACCCATAATATGTTATCCCACGCATGAGCTGTCACTATTAAATTAGTAGGTTAAATATTTCATTATACAAAGAGAATCATCTCTCAAAGATAATTAGTAAATTTAAATATATTTATTATTGATAAAATAATAACACTTTCATGTTGATTAATTTTGTAAATTAATGCAAATGCAATATTTTATGGATAGAGTTACAATTATGAGTTTATGAGTGACTAGTTACACTTCTTTCATACATTTTTTTTAAACCTTCCCTTAAATAAAAACTAAGTAACATAAAAATATTCGTCATAGATATAGTCCAAGAGTTAAAGTAAATCTTTAAAGCATTTTTTTTATAAACTCCACTATTTTATTTAAAAAAAAGAAAAAAATTAAGTAAAGATACAACTTTTATGAATTGCATTAGACTTTATTGGTACAATTATTTCTGTCTTTCTTTTATCGTTTTCATTTTATATATACATTTCAAAATTACACCTTTAAAATCTAAAGGGGCAGCAAAATTATTTCAATTTAATTAAAAAAAATTATTTAGAAAAATAGGCGCATATCTTTATTGAATATTATTTCGAAAAGTCCATAAAATCGTAAATTATTTGTAATTTCAGTGAATTGTATTTTTCTCCCGTTATACATTAAAATAAGCATAATTTACTGAAAATAAGTTTTAATAATTTTGTTTTTTTGCATAATGATAGTTAATTTTAACATGTGTCATGAATTTAGTTACCTTGGAAAGTAAAGTGAAGATTTTATGATAATGAATATAGTAAACAACACTCTACCTACTAAAATACTAATAGGATGGTGGTTATGTTAATTGTCGGTAACATTAAAAATATAAAATATGATTAAAATAATGTTGGATAAAACTGTTTTATTTGTATTTAAAAGAAAATAATAATGTAATTTGTGTTTAAAAATAAAAACAAAATATTAATTAAAAGATGAGAAGTAACTAGTTATGTAACATTTGATGAGAAAAAAAAGTGAGGGAGAGTATTAAGGAAGAAGTGGTTTTGATAAGAGGAAAAAAAAGAAGAAATGGATAAAGAAAAAAGAGGTTTAGTTTGGTGAGTTGGGAAATACAAAATCGGTTGACTCACCATTCTTTCTCTCTCTTTCTCTCTCTTTCTCTGTTCCTCCATTCTCTGGTTCCTGTTGAGTAGCTCCACTCTATATGCACCTTCCACTCCTTTTTCGCTCCTTCTTCACACCCTTCTCTTCACTCTTCCACCCTATATGGCTAAATGCCCCAAAACGACATCCACGCCCACCAAAACGGTGAAACCACCGTCACCACCCCGCTCCACCCTCCACTTCTGACCCTCCACCTCCAAGCCATGACCTCCACCACTTCGACCTCCACCGACCCCCTCCCATCGGACGACGGCGCTGCGGTGAGGGCAGTCAACAAACGCTTCGAGGGCCTCCTCACTGTCCGGACCAAGGCCATCAAGGGAAAGGGAGCCTGGTACTGGGCCCACCTCGAGCCCATACTCGTCCCTCACCCAGATACCGGTCTCCCCAAAACCGTCAAACTCAAATGCTCCCTCTGCGACTCTCTCTTCTCCGCTTCGAACCCTTCGAGAACAGCTTCCGAACACTTAAAGCGTGGAACTTGCTCCAACTTCAGCTCTGGGTTGAGACCCGGCTCGGTGCCTTCTCCCCTGCCCATTTCCTCCATCACTCCCGGTTCCAACCGCAAAAGGGGTTCGCCTCAAATGGGTGCCACGTCGCCCTCTTCTTATCAAAATCACTCCTTGGCCTTGGTCGAGTCTTCCCGGTTCGACATCGGGTACCCCCAGATGCAGAACAGTAACAACAACAGCAATAGTAATAATAATAATAATAACAACAACAACATTATGCACTTGCAGCATCACGGGCAGAGCCAGCAGCATTTAATGTTGTCGGGTGGGAAGGATGATTTGTGTGCTTTGGCCATGTTTGAGGACAGTGTGAAGAAGTTGAAGAGTCCCAAGACTTCTCCTGGTCCTGCTTTGAGCAAGGACCAGGTGAATTCTGCTTTGGACTTGCTCTTCGATTGGTTCTACGAGACTTGCGGCTCTGTGTCCTTGTCGAGTCTGGAACATAGAAAGTTTCAGGCTTTTTTGAGCCAGGTTGGGTTGCCCGGCAATTTGAGGAGGGAGGTTTCTGGGGGGAGGCTTGATGCTAGGTTCGGGGAGGCCAAGGCTGAGTCCGAGGCGAGGATTAGGGACGCCATGTTTTTTCAGTTGGCGAGTGATGGGTGGAAGAGTGGGGGTTTGTTTAGCTTTAACCCGTGTTGTGGTGGGGGGGAGAGTTTGGTGAAGTTTGTGGTGAATCTCCCCAATGGGAGCAGTGTGTTTCAGAAGGCTGTGTTCACAGGTGGAGTGGAGAATTCTAAGTATGCCGAGGAGGTTTTGTGGGAGACGGTTACGGCGGTTACTGGGAGTGTTGTCCATAGGTGTGTGGGGATTGTCGCAGATAAGTTCAAGGCCAAGGCGTTGAGGAACTTGGAGGCGCAGCACCATTGGATGGTGAACACTTCCTGCCAGCTTCAGGGGTTGGTTAGCTTGATCAAGGATTTTAACCGCGAGTTGCCGCTTTTCAGGGATGTGATTGAGAATTGCTTGAAGGTTGCCAATTTTATGAACAGTGAGTCCGAGGTGAGGAGTCTTTTCCTCAAGTGCAGGGTGCAGGAGATGGATTGTGGCGGGCTAATTCGCGTGCCTTCACCCAAATGTGATCCGCTGAAGAATTTTCAATTGGTGTTTCCTATGTTGGAGGACATTTTGAGCTGTGCCAGAGTGATGCAGATGGTTGTGATGGAAGATGGGTTTAAGGTGATGTGTATGGAAGATACGTTGGCGAGGGAGGTTGCAGGAATGGTGCAGAATGAGGGGTTTTGGAACGAGTTGGAGGCGGTTTATTCAGTTGTGAAGCTTGTTAGAGGGATGGTGCATGATGTTGAGGCTGAGAGGCCATTGATTGGTAGGTGCTTGCCTCTCTGGGAGGAGCTGAGGAGCAAGGTGAAAGAGTGGTGTGGGAAGTTCAACATTGTGGAAGGACCTGTGGAGAAGATAGTTGAGAAGAGGTTTAGGAAGAATTATCACCCTGCGTGGGCAGCAGCGTTTATACTTGATCCACTTTACTTGATTAAGGATGCAAGTGGAAAGTATCTTCCTCCGTATAAGTGTTTGACGCGAGAACAGGAGAAGGATGTGGACAAGTTACTCACGAGGCTGGCTTCGCGAGAAGAGGCTCATGTTGTGTTGATGGAGCTAATGAAATGGAGGTCAGATGGTCTTGATCCGCTTTATGCGCAGGCTGTTCAGATGAAGCAGAGGGATCCGATTACAGGGAAGATGAAAGTTGCAAATCCACTGAGTAGTAGACTTGTGTGGGAAACATGTTTGAGTGAGTTTAAATCCCTGGGGAAGATTGCAGTGAGGCTTATTTTTCTGCATGCAACTTCATGTGGGTTTAAGAGTAATTGGTCTTTTATGAGGAAATTTTCAGCTAATAAACAGTCAAGAGTTGCCTTGGAGAGGACTCAGAAAATGATATATATTGCAGCTCATGCCAAGCTTGAAAGGAGAGACTTTTCCAGTGAGGAAGAGAAGGATGCAGAGCTGTTTGCCATGTCTGGTAGTGAGGATGGCATGCTGGCTGAGGTTTATGCTGATGCTCCCTTAGTGTAATGTGCTTTTTTTCAACTCTTATAGAATTGTGTAATTTTAGGATTTATCAGATTCTTTACACAACTCTTCTATTATTCCCTTACATCTAGTTGAAAAAATTTCATGACTTGGGGGTTGAAACAGAAGGAATATTAGAAGGGACCAAAAAAAGCATGTTGTTAGTGACTGTGTTATGATCAGCTTTGATTCTAATGAATCATCAATCTTTTTTCCAGTAATTATTTTGTACTTTTAGGGTTGTAAAGGAGGAACTCTTGCTCTTTTATCAGCATAACAACAATTCAGGGAAGGAGCAAGAAGAATGTCATGTCACAAAAATTTTGCTAGTGATTTTGTAATGAGAATGATTATTGAATCCTAATTCTAATATCAATCTACAACTTAAAAAGATGCGCTTAATTAATGTATGTGTAAAGTTTGCCTTGATGAGAAACACCTTGTTTACAAACTTCCTCTCATGTGAAAAACTCAATTCCTGATTCCTCTTCTACTTGTTCTTCCGCTTCACTTTCTGTAGGTCAAATACTGGACTAGAAGCATTTTTCATGCTTATGGAGCTAGCTTTCAGGATTTTATTATTAATTTCTTTATGAAGCTTCAGCTGTTCACTTTTTTAGCTATTGACATTGATATGATAAAAAGCACTCATGCAGAATATTTAAAAATTCAAAAGCAAACTGAATTTTATGGTCTGTATGAAAAATCATTAAAAAACAAGAGGAAAGCCTATATCTGGAGCAAAGTTTTTGTTTTCTCAACGAAAACAACGTTTATATGACATCATGGGGTGTCATTAACGTGATTTCTTCACCTGAAGGGGGAAAAGGACGCTACAAATAGTCCATGGAATTTTGATTATAGATCTCAATTGATAGTTCATGTCTTGATATGCCATAACATAATACAGAGTCTATAGATTCTGCTTGCCACACTAATTTGTGTGATTGAATAGAATAGGATGAATTATCATACTGTTTGACCACCTGATTTCCATCACATCCAAAGACTTTAATGCTTCAGTTTAGTTCTAAACTGAGTTGACCAAAGAACAAAAGGTGTCTCACTGCTTTCTGCAAACTGCCTGATGTAGAAGTTTCAGTTTCTCGTAGGGTATATCAAGATAAAGAGTTTCCCTTCATGTTTCCTGATTTTTAAAACCACTTGGGCGTGGACCATATAGTTATTGGACTTATCCCAACTACTCTTTTTTGTGTTTTAGTAACAAAGAAATAAGAGAATTCTCAATTACATGTGATCAATTGGTATTAACTATTAAGGTCCATCATGCTGTTACAAACCAGTGAGCCAGTAACTGAGCACAATTAGTCCACTTTCAAGTAAATTTCAACTTCCAAGCTGTAAGGACAGCACTTCTATTCTAACGGTATATGTTGTTCCTTGGTCTCTCTTTTTCATAGGGCTATTGATGCATGTGAGAACCTTTAGAGGAAAATGGAAACATATATTGGGCCGTTATTTGGCCTCACCTTTGAAAACTGATTCAAGTTTTGGCGTCTTCTGTTCTCATCACTGCACAAAATTGTCACAAGTCATTTAATTTAGATTATTTTCATGAGTGGAAAGAGAAAAACAGCTGAGGCTATCTCTACATCTGTTCCTAGTCATGTTTCACCACAACTAGAGACTGCATGGTTAGTCATCACAAAAATGGGAGCACTATAACACCATATCAAATTAATAACAAAAATATGTGATGAAATTTATGATATTTCTTCATGATGGAGGCAATCTCAAATGATATGGTGTGTACTCCTGCCACTACTAGATACTCTAATGAATAGGGAGTTAAGTTACTACAAATGTTAAACTAAAATAGGAGGCTCCCAAAATTTGAATGTTACTTTTTGGTGCAGAGTTGCAATGGCTTGAAGCAGTAGTAGGGTGGTAAAGGCAACATGGTTTTGACGTGTGTCAACCTCGGAAGAAGATAAGAATCTTTGTATCCGTAGAAGCAATTCTCATAGATAATCTGGCATATCTCCTGGTGTGTTTGTTTACTACAAAATGATTAGGCCCACAAGGGAGAGTGGATATCCATGTCAAAGGGTGTCATGGTCAAAGGAGAGTGAGGTATGAGTGGCCTTCCTTCACATCAATCCACACACTGTTTCTCTCTCTATATATATTATGTTTGTGAATATTATTATTGTTTTTGTTTAGCTAATGTCCCACAGGCTTTGGTAACTTTCTTTGAAACATTTAGTTTTGTGATAATTTATTTGTTAATGGGGCCTTGGTTGCCATGTTTATCTCAATGTTGCAAATTGGAATTTTGCAGAATTAACCGTTTAGGTTGCCATGATTGCTAAAAAGGCTTGGAAAAAAAAGTTGAAACAAGGAGTGTGTCCTAAAAAAAATGGAAAAAGAAGAGACCTGTCGGTATGAGAAGGTACATGATATGGTTGAGAGGGTTATTGCAATATGCAGCAGAGACTCAATGTTTCAGCAGATTATTGGAGCCATGAACAGAAGGTTGGTGATTCAAGGGTTCTGGTGGTGATGAAATTGCATATCATTTTGAATCCTTCTTGTCAGTCACATGCACATGACACCCTTTTTATAGTTGTCATCATACTTCTATAAATTTCATAAAATTATGAAACTGAAGTCTGAGATACTATCAACCTGATGCAAGCACAACAGTTTCCTAGTCAATAATTAATACAACTTCTGCCTCACTATTCCGTGCAAATAGAACTTCTGCAAATCATGCAATTCTGACATCTAAGTAGGGTAAAATTTATTTTAACCGAATTCATTTTGAACCAATAAATATGATTAGAATGTATGTCCACATTAATCTTCACTGTAGATTTTATAATAGTGTAAATCAAAGATGCTCAAATCCATCTAAGAAATAAATAAATTGGCATGTTAAGCAATTTTCCTACAGTAGGCCTTTTAGTACTAAACCAATCTCTTGCTAACATATATATCAAATGACTATTTTGAAAACACTTGACTATAAATCACTAAATCTTATGTAAACAATCAAATTTAAAAACATTTAAGTTGTAACGTGTACTATGTAATAATATCAATGATAATAGTAATAATAATTTGAAGAGAAATTATTGTATGAGTACAGAATTTATATGCATACTGAAGTAAAAGCTGAAGATGCATCAAAACGATAATAACCAAAGACAGCAATATTTGTACTGAAGTTATTTTAAACTTCTGATTGGTTATGTTCATAGATACTGCTGCTACATGAACGACGACTCTAGTACTATATTCCATAATAAATCATGCCATAATATGTCCTTTCACTGCACGTACAGCAGCTTGAAACTAGCATCAAGATAGCCACCCCTTTTATCTACTAACTTTTCTCCACCCTTTTTCATCATGAACCTATTCTCTTACATATTATGAAGTACTCTCAAAAAGCCTCAACAATTTAACTCATTTTAGACTCTATATTTTAACTGCACTCCATTATATATTGAGTTCACTGTTTTTGCATTGTAGCATATTGGTAATTTTCATGGATATATCATATATGTGCTTAATTTAAGTGTCTTCACCCACCTCAAGGGAAGAAATAATGAAAGTTTCTGTAGCTCCTTAATGACTGGCTAAAAGTCAAACACGGTTGTAAATGAAAAAGTTATGTGGCTGACTGAACTCATTAGTAGTGCAGGGTGCTGTATTGCTGATTTCTTCAGAACTGATTTATCTTTCTACTCAATTTGGTGTAGTGACAGTGGATCATGTCGGCAATGGCAAGCAATTCTGACTGCTGACCAACTAAAAGGAAAAGACCCTTTTTTTTCTCTCTCTTTTTCTTTTTAATTCATATATTTTTTTCCCTTTTGCTTGATGTATGGTATAATTTCATTTTTCATTCCAGTCTGGTTGTTCTTGTATAGGAGAGGAGGATGTTATGATTGGCATAGGACAAAGCCATCTTTTTACAAGAATCTTCACACTTTCAATGTTCCCCCATCATTAATCTTTCTTTTTAATGTCTCTCCTTTTACATCCCACTAAACAAACCTCCCTTTGTTTTAGATTTCAAGATACATTCTTTTTACCTCATAAATTTGTGTTATGGGCTTGTATATTTTCATTCTTTGCCCCCATGATTTCATTCATCAATCTTTTCTTGGCTTATTCATTCATCAATATAGGAATTAAGAAAGAGTTCTTCCCTTACCATCTATCTCCTGCTTCTTCTGAGAATGATAAAACAACTTAGAAAACAGTCTATGTTAATTTAATATTATAATAAATTTGTAAATTTTATAATAATTGTCTAAATGGCCATTGTTAGTATAACTTCTTTACATCAACAACAAAAAATAAACAATATTTTTCAATTTAATTTTACAATGATTTTCTGTTGGTGTGAACTATTACTTTTTACTGGTCAGAACTAGACGAGTCCTAGAAGTATTGAAGAAGTTCTCTCAGTTCCGAGTTTATCAAAAAACATACATTAATGATGAGAAAAATAAGTAGGTAAAATTTTATCTACATTTGTGCATATATATATATAAAGTTTCCATAAGGTAAAGATGATGTAAAATTTGAACAAAAAAGATTCATCTTCGTCTCTACATCATACATTGAAATAGCTAATGGTTTAACTTTTACTATCTTGGATTAGGTGATTTCTTATATATTCTGATTTCCAAATACACTTTTATTCTCACAAAAAAGTGTAAACCCTAATGTGAGAAGGAATATTTGAGAAACAGTTGATATTCCCTCCTTTGGCCTATTGATTGTGTCTTTGATGCCAATCAGCTAACTAACCATGAAAACTTTAACCTTTGGTAGTATTTTGGTAGATTTGAAAATTTGGAGATTGTGATGATGACAATGATTACATGTTAATCAATTCTTCTCCTATGAAAGGTGTGGACTGTGGAACAATGATTACACATTAATCAATTCATCTCCCCTATCTCAACATCTTGACCCTTGATTTTAAGATCAATGGCTTTGCTTGCTACATACCAACTTGCCCTACCTACCCCATACACAAGGGGTCCTCTAATGTGTGTTGGATGTAGTAGAAACAATTTGTGTAATAATGTAAAGCACATATTATTCCTTGTTTTTTAGGGCAATGCAATCATAACAATGTTTATACACATGTTGGTAGAATAGAAAGTGGACAACAAAAACCACACATTATTATTACCAATGTTATTCTATACTACTACACATTCATATAAAATAATAATAATAATAATAATAATAAGTTCATATGTTGAAGAAAATAAAAATAACAAACATTTTAGGTTATTTAATTTTATGGTTTATTTATTTAACCAGTTAGTTCATTAATCCAATTGACTGATTTTTAAAATAGAGTAAACCACCACAAAATAGATATTTTTTAAATTTATGAGTAATGAATGCATTAACTAAAGTGTTTTTTTATGTTATTTATTAATTTTTATTATAACTGCGTTGAAAGTGAGATTAAGATAATAGAATTTGTTAAACTCCTATTTTATATTTATTTTATCTGAAAGTTAATTTGCATTTAAAACGAAATTAAAGTTGTGGATCACGTGAGTACACACCTATTCTTCTAGGTATTTATCTTTAGATTAGGTTTTTCTTTTTATTTGGATTTTTCTGTTTTGCCATATTTCTGACAAAAGATTATTTCGATGATGTGAAAATTCCATATTTCATTATTTCAATAAAAAAACGTTTAAACAACTTAATTAGACTAAATTTAGTAGGGGAAAATGTGCTAGCTAATTAAAACATTTTTTTGGCCGTGCTACATTTATTTTTTTGAGATTTTTTTTAAATATTAATAAGGACAACATATATTCAAGAAAATAATAAAATCTTATATCGATAGTACAACCGTAGTCAATAATTTTTGGGACCAAAATAATATATTCAATTTAACTTTCATACAAAATCATTAAAGTTCATTCTCTACGCATTGTAATATAATTTTTTCTTCCTTCTAATACTACCCCCACCTTACATATTAATAAAGAATATGAAACAATTATATAATTATTACTACAAAATTATTAAATAGAAATAATTTTAAAAATAAAAAATATTAAATATAAATCAATTTTAAAAATAAAATATAATTTGTTACTATGTTGATTAAATTAAAGATTATTTTAGAGATTAAAAAATTTATTAGTATCTAAATTAGTTTTTAAATTGATATCTAAGTAACTATTAAGGTTTTAGCTACCAACTACTTCAAAATCTAATATTAGTAGCTAATTAGATACCAATTAATTAATTAAATATAAATTTATAAATTAATTTATAAATCTAGAAACTACTTAATCTATTAATAATTTTTTTTATTTCTAAAATAATTTTTAATTCAGTAAATATAATAACTAATTATTTTTTATTTTGTTATTTAATGATTTTTTTTAGTGAAAATATGTTTGTGATATCAAGTAAGTGTCAGAAGTGATGAATTTAGTGATGAAGTTTGATATTTTCTCGATTCAAATTGGAATAATGAATTGACCAAAGTCGATTTTTTTCATAAATCGTGTTGGGTTTAATTTGGTTGGTAGTCAATTCAAACTCACTTGCATTCTCAAATCAAACTTTGAATTTTATTCAAATTTCAATTTTTAAATCATATATAATTTTCATGTCTCTCAGCTACAAAAGCTACTATTCATTCAAAGTAAAATTACTTACTCACTCTCTACAATTATACAACAAATTCAACTCACTACTTTTTAATTTCAATTTTTTTCTACCACATATTCTAAATGTTTATATCATAACACAAACTTTTTTTTCCACGAATCAAAACGACAAATGCTGAATATCAATTGATCGGAAAATAAGTTAGATTGTTAATAAGAACATGGATTATCAAATTTTGTAACAAATCACTCTATGTAAAATATATAGTAAAGGTTTCTTAATTTAATAAGAACTCTCTAAAAGCCATTTGTCTTTCCCTTATGCAATTGCAAGGCTTTATTAAAACTTGAAACTAGTATTCATCTCACGTGACTGAGTATTATATTTGTTTAGATAAAAATTTCTCTTCTTCTTCACCTTTTCTTTATTAGAGTTGTTGGTGCTTGATTTGCCTAATAAGTTCAAGAACAGTGATGAACATGAATCCATATTATTAGCTCATTTTCATGAAAGCAAATCAAAGGTGAGAAAATATCAGAAAAATCTGAGGCTGAGATTGAAAGTGGATTGGAGATATTTGTTTATTCTATTTGGTTTTTGTTTTGATTATATGGTTTCAAAGAGTTGAAGTATCAATTTCAACCAACACTTTGTAACAAAGACCAGTGACATCATATTCATGCAAATTGCAAATGTTTAGTGGAGAAGTGTTTGTCCATATTGGAACACACAGTAACTCATTCCCATCACAAGTAAATTACCTATGATGTTTTTGCTAATTGTAATTAAATCTTCTAATCAGTTCCTCTTATCATAATCATCTCTTTCTCTACAACAACTTACTAAGCTAAGGTTGAAGGATAATATGCAGAAGTTACACAGAGCATGTTAAATTAGACATTACTGCAGTTGTGACATTTTTTCATACACTTGTTAGGCATGGAACTTTAAGTACAAGCCATTATGTGCTATTTTCTATCACATGGTGTGTTACTTTTGCAGCTCCCACTTAAAGCTTGACCCTACAAACTTTGCCCAAACAAATCTTCTCTGCATCAGATTTCTTTCTTTTCTCATTCTGTCTTCACTGTTTTTCCCACCAATCTATGGCATAATTGGCTCTTGTATAAGTGGCCCCAGTTTCAACAGAATCACAAGAACAATTGAAAATAATATTATGGTATTATTAGCCTATTACCCACAAACCCTCATATAATTTTCATTGATTAAAGATGGGTCCTATCATTATTAGACAATACACATTAGACAAAGACTAATACATAAATATCACTTATAGTTAGTATTAAGAGAAGGGAGAGGTAACAGTTCAAGCACAGTAATATATATATATGTATAATAGCACCAATCAGCAAGATTTTTATTACAAAATTAGATTACACTACTTTGGGAAAGTGAGCAACCAATAATCATTTACACTTGAAAGCTACCCATATACCATACCCTCATTCTCAAAGTAATTGATGAAGGTGTCTTGAAAGATGAATTCAAGATAATGGCATTAAGATTAAGAAAAATACTTTAACCTAACTCAACTTTATAAAACCGAGTTATAAAGTGAGATTTGTACCTACTTATATACTATGAAATATCTTAAGTTTTAGTACATGTAGAATCTCCAACACACCCTCTCACATCAAAACAGTTTGCATGAGATTATATATTTATGGATGGTTTGATAGTAGCCTGATAGGGGTGACCTGATAAAATTAACAAATTCTCCTTATAAGATAAGATTTATACCTACTTATATAATATGAAATATCCTAAGTTCTATTCGATATAGAATCTCTAGCGTACCCTCTCACACCAAGACAGTTGCGTGAGACTATATATTTATGGATGGTCTGATAGTGACCCGATAGGGATGACCTGATAAAATTAACAAATTCTCTTTAGAATAGACTTAAGATTACTCTGATAAGAAGTGAATTTTAAGCCTAACTCAATCTTATAAAACCAACTTATAAAGTGAGGTTTGCACCCACTTATATTATGATATGACTTAATCTCTATTCGATGTCGGATCTCCAAAAACGTTTCACATGATTTTGTTTTCTTGGCTTGAAAACCCTAGGAGGTGAGAAATTGTTTGAAATAAAAGAAAAAAATAAAAAGTAGAAGGAAAAATGTGATGTTAATAATGAAGTTTTGTCGTGTTAGTTAGAAGTGTAGTATGATAGAGAAGAAATTAGTGGAGGCATGAAATATGGAATTTACCTTACCTTACCTAATAATGGTTATGGTGTATGATGATTACAAAGCTTTTTATTATACTTTTTGTTTTCTTGTATTCCTCTATTTCCATAATTACTATTGTACTCCCAAACAATCCCTACAACTGGCCACCAAAACCTATTATTGTTGTACTCAACATCATAACAAAAACACATGTAAATCTAATCTCATTGGACCACTCCAAACCTAATAGCTTGCTAACATGTTCTTAATTAGGTATGTTTCCTTCTTAATCATTTTCGTTTCTAATATCATATTATATATGCTATGCTCTTCTTTCTTAAGTCTAAATTACTCTAACCTATGTTCATTATATGTATTATTATTATTATTTTTCACAAACACACTTTCTTTTTTTGTTTTACGAAATTCGTTTTAATTATAACTTTGTGTACAATGTATTATTACAAATTTAATCAACCCCAAGTTTGCAACCAAGTGATTTTAATGGAAAGTGCTTTTGCATTTTATACAAACAAAAAATCATATTCTCATGCAAAGCTGCGTTTTGAGGCAAAAGTTTGACGGTTGAAGAATCTAATAGTTATTAAAAAAGTGATTTTGTATTTTACGGTCGATTTTATTACTAGTAATAGTGTTAAATTTAATTGAAATTAATTTTAAGAACTAAATTTATTATTGTAAAAAAATTATCAAATATAAACTAATTTAATGATAAAAATAATTAATTTATATTAATTAATTTAGTTATTATTTTATAAATTAAAATATTATTGATATTTAAAATAATTTCTATTATAAAAAAAATTATAAAATAGTTTCTAAATTGATATGTAACATTAATTATTAATTTAATATTTTAAAGATTAATAAATTAGTTTTTAAAACCAATTTTTCTTCTAGTGATTTAAGAGATATAATATTCATTTATCATATTGACTTTAAAATGTAATTGGTTAAATAATGATTGATTAATTATAATTGGTAATAATAAATAGTAAAAGGGTGAAGAATAAGAGGACTTACCAATAATGTGCATCATCATTTAGTAACAATTGTGAAATTGGGGTAAAGACTCAAACTTAACCAATTATATGCTATATTGTCATTTGAGACTATAATTTTTTTTTTCACACAATAAATTATTAAGTTTTGTTTATCTTTTTAAATTAAATTTTAATTATATGCCATGTAAAAGTTAGTGAGACTATAGACACATAATAATTTCAAAATATCTAATAATGTCTCCTATTGATGACTAGATTGTGTTCTTTTTTAAAAGGAAAATTGAATTTTAAATGGGCTTTAACTCTTTTTTACTCCATTAATGTCTTTGTTCACCTTTTATTTATTCATTTTGCACTTTCCAAAATATAAATTTGACATTAATGAGAAAGAGGTGAGCAATAAATTAATGGATACAAGAACAAATACCTTTGAGATGAGATGAGTTTAGTAGAATTGATCCATTTAATATGTGAGTCCAGTGACCAAAGATATGTGTCAACAATTATTTGGGCCAATGTTTTAGAAGACACATTTCACAAATGATAAATTCTCCCTCCACCTCCATCCATTTTTTTTTTGCATCTTCATAATAATTATAAAAAAGTCAAAATTTTTTAAAAAATTTAAATAATATTAAATAAAGTATAACTTCAATTACATCCATGTACTCTTATACTTTCTTTCAATCACAACACTTTCATTCTTTTTCGGCCGCAAAGTTTGAAATAACAGTTCCTTCATTTGAGTTTGTGTGAGACGATTGACGAGAATATTTATTGTATTCCGAGTTTCCAATGCAAAGATAATTTTCTTTTGAGTTTTATACTTCATTTTTACACATCGCTGGTTTTTGTTTTGTTTTGTAGCTTAAAAAAAATCGAACAAAAATACTACCACTAGTAAAAATATCACAAAATTTACCTCAATCACTAACATTCACCACCAACTACAACTACTTGTAAATGAAAAAGAAAACACCACATTGTCCATCATGTTCAAAAAGGTATTGTTGAAATTTAAAAAAAAAAAAATATAGAAGTGCAAAGAAAATATGAAGGTGTAGGAAGAATTTACTTCGACAAATACATATGATTTAGGATTAAAGAAAAAGATAATTTAACCCATTATTATAGAAAATAATAAATGAAGTAATTAGATGAATAAAAATGTTATACAAATGTACAATATTATAAAGGAAGAAAAAAAGTAGCAATCCATTTTACTAAAGAATATACATTCTTAGGAAAATCGTTTTAAAAATAACAAAAAATTGCACCTTTTTTTGTAAACCTACATATACAAATTTATAATTGTTTTAAATACTATAGTAACATTCTTTATACATTAAAAAATCTACTTTAATTGTTTGAAAAATGTTATATGTTGTATACTCCTACAAGAATAGCTATTTAAATGTTAAGAAAAACAAAAAAATTATCGTTTCAATCTATAAAAAAAATAACATCAAGATCAAACATTGAAAGCATATAAATAATCTTGAAAATTTTGTCCAAACAAAAAAAAGTTTAGATACTATAGTCTTTAGCATAAAGTTAACCTATCAAGTTTAGAAATGGAAAATTGTAGCTAAAAATATAAGTGTTTCACAATATCAATTCTCCTCTAGGATGATAATGGGTTAGAAAATTGTTTTATTATTTGTTATATATATATATATATATATATATATATATATATATATATATATTTCAAAATATCTAAAAAAATTATATATCAATTACGATTCTGTAAAAATCTTTTTTACTATTAGCACACAAATTATTTACTCAAAAACAAATATTAGAATTTTTATTATTATTTCTCATCATTTTTTACTACCTCCTTAACAAGGGTTTCTTTATACATCTCCATAGTTTCTTCAACACTCCAATCTTCTTAAAATACTAAAATTACCATGTATTTTATTGATATTTTTTCCATTTCAAAAATATCTTACAAATTTTATAATTCAGAATATGTTTCTTAAGAAAAATACATTCTTGATTCGTAAGATCTTCAAAATATTTCCAAATTCATAAATACTTTTCTAGATTCTATAATCTAAAATATATTTATTAAAAGAAATACATTATGAATTTTGGAATTAATAATGTATTTATGGATCCATAAATACATTTTGGATTGTATAATACATAATGTATGTTTTCTTAAGAAAATTATATTCTAGATTATAGGATACGAAAGGTATTAGAAATATCTTTTGAATTCTATAACATGTTTCTAAAAAATACATTCTTATGAAAGTATCTTATAATGTTTTTTTTAAGAGTTAAATAGTCTTTTCTCATTTATGAAGGTGTCAAAAGAAACTATGGAGGTGTAGGAAAAAAATACCCTCAACAAGTATTTGAAGATTAAACGGGCCATATGTGGGCTATAATTAAAATAGGCCCAGCCTGTGACAAGAGGCTTGGGCTATCTATCCATTTTTCTAAGTGGAAGTGCTCTTTACTAGAATCAGCATGATTTTATGCCAAAAAAAATGATGCGATTCTACTCAACCTCTGCAAAACCTTCTCATTCTGATCACTATTCTAGACTTGTCTCTTTGATTGAATCATGCAAGTCAATGCAACAAATTAAGCAGACCCATTCACAGTTAGTAACCACTGCTCTAATCTCACACCCTGTTTCAGCCAACAAGCTCCTCAAGCTTGCTGCTTGTGCTTCTCTTTCTTATGCCCACAAACTGTTTGATCAAATTCCTCAACCAGACTTGTTCATTTACAACACCATGATCAAAGCACATTCTTTGTTACCGCATTCCTGCCACAATTCCTTTGGGGTTTTCCGCTCATTGACCCGGGATTCGGACCTTTTTCCGAATCGATATAGCTTTGTGTTTGCTTTCAGTGCCTGTGGCAATGGGCTGAGCATGCAGGAGGGACAGCAGGTTCGCGTCCATGCTGTGAAGGTTGGTTTGGAGAACAATGTGTTTGTTTTGAATGCCTTGATTAGTATGTATGGGAAGTGGGGACTTGTGGAGGAGGGCTGGAAGGTATTTCAATGGGCTGTGGATAGAGACTTGTATTCTTGGAACACCATGATTGCTGCCTTCGTTGGATCTGGTGACATGAGTCGAGCTAAGGAATTGTTTGATGGAATGCAAGAAAAAGATGTTGTGTCATGGAGTACTATAATAGCTGGTTATGTTCAGGTATTGCTGGATTTGAAAGTAAACAAAATAATGATATTAGCATTTTACACGATTGCCTTGTTCGTTTGAAGTGGACATTTCACTAGGACGCGGTTGAAAGTATGTCATATTGGTTGTGTTTGACTTAATTGTTAATGTGCCGTGTCTAAAGTTGCTTCATGCTTACTATAGGTTGGGTGTTTCGTGGAGGCTTTGGATTTTTTCAACGAGATGTTGCAAATAGGTCCCAGGCCAAATGAATATACCCTTGTAAGCGCTTTTGCCGCTTGTTCGAATCTAGTAGCACTGGATCAAGGAAAGTGGATACACGCTTACATTGGGAGAGGCGAGATTAAGATGAATGAAAGGCTTTTAGCTAGCATCATTGACATGTATGCAAAGTGTGGGGAAATAGAATCAGCATCCAGGATTTTCTTTAATTACAAGGTAAAGCAAAAAGTTTGGCCATGGAATGCCATGATTGGTGGGTTTGCAATGCATGGGAAACCCAACGAGGCCATAAATGTCTTTGAACAAATGAAGGTTAAAAAAGTTTCCCCTAATAAAGTCACATTCATTGCCTTATTGAATGCTTGTAGCCATGGCTATATGGTCGAGGAGGGGAAATTATATTTCAGATTGATGGTTAGTGATTATGCTATTACACCAGAAATAGAGCATTATGGATGCATGGTGGATCTACTTAGTCGATCGGGTTTCTTGAAAGAGGCTGAAGACATGATTTCAAGTATGCCAATGGCTCCTGATGTTGCCATCTGGGGAGCACTGTTGAATGCTTGTAGAATCTACAAAGACATAGAGCGGGGATATAGAATAGGAAGGATCATTAAAGACATGGATCCTAACCATATAGGGTGTCATGTTCTATTGAGTAATATATATTCAACATCTGGGAGATGGAATGAAGCAAGAATGCTGAGAGAAAAGAAAGAACTCAGTAATGAGAGAAAAAAGATTCCTGGTTGCAGCTCAATTGAAATGAAGGGGACATTCCATCAGTTCCTTGTTGGAGACAGATCCCATCCTGAAAGTAGGGAGATTTATTCATTTTTGGATGAGATGACAATCAAGTTGAAGAGTGCTGGGTATGTTCCAGAGTTTGGAGAACTTTTGCGAGATATTGACGATGAGGAAGATAAAGAGACTGCTCTGTCTGTTCACAGTGAGAAGTTGGCTATTGCTTTTGGATTGATGAACACAGCATATGGAACTCCAATTCGCATTGTAAAGAATTTAAGGGTTTGTGGGGATTGCCACCAAGCAACAAAGTTCATCTCCAAAGTTTATGATCGAGTAATTATAGTAAGAGACAGGACAAGGTATCACCACTTCAAAGATGGAATCTGTTCTTGTAAAGACTACTGGTAGATAAGGAAGCAGCTACATATGTCAATTAAGCTTCAGCCAACATTTTCCCCCTTTTGCCCACCTTTGACACAACAGAACATTTTTGTTTATATGGCAAACTCATATATTGAGTCGACCAGACAAAGATATGCATTTGATGAGAGATTTTAGCTAACAAAAACAATAATGTTGCCCATGCGATCAGCTCCTGTATAACATACTAATAAGAAAAGTTCAAAGAAGGAAGAATGACCTTCTATGAGCATTATTTGCATTGTTGAACAGTTCGCCAATTGGTTTATTAAAGGAGACTATTGCTTTTGGGGCTTTTGGCTAATTCTTGAAGAATGCCCTTTACGGTGCTGTCAATTCTTTACAGCTTCTGATAATGGAAGTTGCCTGAAGTTTGTACGCTTCTGTTTCTATTGTATACACTATATATGTACTGAACAAAGAATAGCTTGTCCTTGTTGGAACAGATAAAGCACAATCGTTGAGGAGTAAATTGTTGTATAGTTATTCTTGACCATTTTGTATAGGTCTCATTTTTCCGAAAACTTTTATTTTATATTTGGATATTTACCAAAACCTTTTCTTTGAGGTTGTTTCCTCAGACCGTCATTATTTCAGTTTTATCATGGCTTCGTGATTGTATTGCGCAACTTTTATGAGATTAGTAAAGTTTTGTACATTTGGTACTCTGTATAAAACTTTAAGCTGAGGATGTTACAGGCTTAAGAGCGAGCAACTCTGAATTTTGGACAAAATAGATGTAGATGTTGGAAGCTACATATATATGGGATTAGATTTAAGATTGTTGTTATAAACCTGTACTGTTTCATTAAGGGATAATATCCTTGCATCTCCTCTTTATTCTTGTCTGAATATGGAAAATAGAAGCTGAAAATGTATCGAACTTACATATTGAAAGCAGAGACAACGCGTTCCATTCTCAACACTGTTGGGCAACACATTACTCGAGTTTGGCTACATATTTACATATATTTTCAAGGTAAAAGGTCATTTTGAAATTATACAAAGTTATCACATTAATCCTTAAAATTAAAAAATAATAATACCTGAAAATACAATTCATTAACATTAGTTCAATTCTTGATCCAAACTTGAGAGATAATATTAATATGTTCATAGATAAAAATGACAACAAGTAATATTTCAAAAAGGTAATATACTGCAAAAAGAGGAAGGCCATAAACTATTTCTTTTAACTCGTATGAATTTACCTTTTGAATTTCTAAAATATAGCATGACAGCAAAGTTTACATAATGCGACAGAAAAACATCTGATTTTACATCCAACTGACCAAAAACTTTTATTGCACAAAAGTAAGCAGAAACTTATTACTTACACGCCAGTATAATTCATGTGTGACTGTAAAGGGCTATACTTTCGAAGGCAATCATACAAAATCACTCCTCCACATTTACGTGAGCACTGGCTGCTTCCATCATTCCATTGCGTATCTGCTCTCCAATATCCCTAACATGGCCAGGTCCATGGGGTATAAAAACAGTGGTATTCTTTGATGAGTTCCCAAGATCTTTGATTGTGTCAAAGTACTGAGTTATCATGATAAGATCCATCACCTCCTTAGCATTAGTGCCTTCTACTTTGTGAGAGAAATTCAGGATGTTCTCTCTCAAGCCATCGGTAATAGCTTGCCGCTGCCTAGCCACACCAACCCCACCCAAATACTTGGCCTCGGCTTCAGCTTCTGCTTTTTTAACTAGCAATATCTTTTCGGCTTCTCCTTTGTACTCACTTGCAAGTTGCATCCTTTGAGCTGTCAAATAAAATCAATCCTCACTGAATACCGTGGCATACAATTGAACGTACCATAATCTTAATTAATCCACTAATATTTGGATTGGCGGAAAAAGATGGAATAGAATATTAATGGTGTTATGCTCCATTGCTTTAATTGATAAAACAAAGATGAAAAATAATGAAAACCATGAAAATTATTTCATTGTTTACCTTTATTTTTAACATCCACACCCTCAATTTGGGTGGAATGTGACGGAATGGAATTTTGTTTTATTTCATCATAACATCTCCAAACAATGAAATGGAAGTATATTGCATTAATATTAAATTTCATATTTTCATTTCAATCCATCCCATCCTTTTGCTTCAATCCACACTGCCCTATTAAAGGGTAAATACACTTCTATAATATTTGCTCATTTTAGAGACAAACCCATCTAAGAGGAGTATGTTTAGAGAGGGAAATTATAATATGCATACATACATGTTATGTTACTACTTCGTAATATTGCCATGAAAATAAAAATAAGAACTATAAAACATGAAGTGTTATTACCTGCATTGATCTCATTCATTGCCTTACGTACAGAAGGATCAGGTATAATATCAACCATGAGTATGTGCTCTATATTATACCCATATTCTCCCATTACCTGATAATTCAGGAGATAAAGACCATTGGTATTCAGAAAAATAATCAATCGAGGATGAGAGAACAAGCCAACCAAAATCTTACTAAGTCATCATATTTCAAAACAAATCCTTATTCATAAAAACTTTCTTAGTTTCATTTACGCCACCAACAAACTATAGTTTTAAAAGAAATAGACGTCTTGTAAACAACTACAGATTCTCTCTTGACTTGTCACCTCTCATATACTTCGGTGTAGATGGCCAGAACTTTATTTTACTTCTATTCTATTTATTTCTTTCCTACATACTAAAACAATGTCCAGGCCAGACATGTGTCTGTCGACTGTTGGAACAAATTATTCCCACCTACTTCCTTCTCTCAACATGGCCACCTATGCTTTCTATCTAAATTACTGATCAATGATTAACATATGTTTAATTTCTCCTTTCCAATGGAAACAACAAAAAACACACTCACTCACTCTTTGTCAATAGAATAGCCTTGAACATATAGATGAATTTAATATGTACTAACTTATTATTTGTATATTTACAAGTCATATGCATAAAGACCCAAGAGACTCTTCCATCAATGTATCAAGACCTGATAAACTTTCACCATAAGAAAATAAAAATAAGAAAAATGAATTAAGCTTTTCACATAAGCTAAAATCAACTTATTCACTTCTATAAAAGCTCTTTTCATTTAACTTAAGCAGAAGTTAGGCTGCATTAGTTGAATTTAGCTTATAGAGAAGTCCAAAGCATTTTACCTACTTGTTTTCATCTTGTTAAAATTGTGATTAATATTTCATTGTAAAATTTTCATAAAGCTGTTTTTGTGTGTGTGTGTGTGTACTTACCTAGTCTAAGGATTGAGCGTTATAGACTTTAGTTATTCCTTCTGTTGTAAAATAAATCACTTGAGGGCAATAACTCACTGATTTTTATCACTTCTAAAATCAAGTTGGTACCGATGCGAGTACAATCCTGCTCTGTCTTCACCTGTCACCGAACAACCACTGTTAGTTATCTCCGGCCGACATTGCCATTGTCCGCCATCTTTTTCATTTAGCAAAGTCAGAGTTATGTGCACCTCAAGGACCACAACCCAACCTCGACACTCATGTGACCACAAACCTCCAAACATGCCACCATGCACTGATCTCCATCAACACTACACCAAACACATGTTTCCCATGAGCTTCCTTCCCATCAATGTTTGTCTATTCAAAGTCTTCTGGGCACATTTTTACCCTTGGTTCCCAATTTCAACATCCTTGGGCAGTTGGTCATGTCTCTTTCCTCACATATTAGGGTTTTCCTTCCATCTCTCCTGGGATTGTTGCTCAAGGGGAGTCTAGTGTGTAAATTACATTGCTCTCTCTATGGGCCGAAGTAGTCATCCTGAAGGTAAATTTAGTAATATTATACAGATTTTTAGATTGAAACAAAGTGAAATAGATAGATCACTTAGTTTTCTATTGTTATACTTCTGCCGGGAAGTGTGTTAATCTAATGATCTGTGTTGATGATATAGTTATTATAAAGAAATGATACCATTAGGATTTCTCAACTAAAGGAGTGCTTATTTATCCATTTTCTAACCAAAGATCTTGGTTATATGAAATACTTGTTGGGTATTGAAGTGACTCTATCAGAGGAAATTGTTATTGTTCACAAAGAAAATATGCTTATGATATTCTAGAGGTGACAGCGTTTGTTGATAGTCCTATGAACCCAAATCAAAAGCTAATGATGAATCAAGGTGAAACTTTTTCAAGATCCAAAGAAATATAGGAGGCTAGGAGGAAAACTTAGTTATCTCACTATTACAAGACTTGATATTTCTTATGTAGTTAGAGTTGTTAATCACTTTATGCAAAAAAATTACCTTGATCACTGAAATATTGTAATTTGCATTCTCAAATATATCAAAAATGAGTTCAGGACAAAGATTGTTATATGAGGACAAGGGAGGTACTCAAATTATAGGGTATTGTGATGCAGATTGGGCTAGTTGTGCCATTGACACGAGATCCACCACAAAATATTTTGTCTTCTTTAGAGAGAATATTGTCCCTTGGAAGAGCCAAAAACAATATGTTGTTTCTCAGAACAGTGCAGAAATTGAATATAGATATATAGCTTTGACCACTTGTGTGGATTAAGCAACTCCTCCAAGGGTTGAAATTTTGTGAAGTTGAGTAGATGAAGATGTATTGGGATAATCAAGTATCCCTTCAGTTGTCTCCAATCTAGTGTTTCATGAGAGAACCAAACACATAGAGGTTGATTGTCATTTTGTCAAGGAGAAGTTGTTGTCCAAGGAAATTACTGGATTTATCAGCTTTAATGACCAACTTAGAGATATTCTAACTAAGTCTTTGAGAGGACCAAGAATTCAGTTTATATACTTCATGTTTGGTGCATACAATTTATATGCGCTTGAGGGGAGTGTTAAAGTTGTGATTATTATTTTATTGTATCATAATGCTGTTTTTTTTATTTTGTGTATGTACCTAGCCTAAGGATTGAGTGTTATAGGTTGTAGCTATTCTTTTTATTGTACTCTTCTCATCTTTCCTACACACACATGTATATAATACATCAACCGAGAACAATAACTCACTGATTTTTACCCCCTCTAAATTCAAGTCTTCTTTCTTATACCAGTGCTTGTGGAAAAGTTTATCCAAATAATACGAACTACTTACAAAAAGGAAGTTACCTTTTCAAGTTCCTCCAAGACAGATCTGGCAACCTCGCCCTTCTGCTCAAAGAGCTCATCCAAGTTCATTCTCGGAACAATAGCACGTGTCACTGAACCACCAACCAAACCACAAAACACACAGTTAAAACAACAAATCAAAATTCACACAATTGTCCACAAAAAAAAAAAAACCGTTAACAAACACAACCATCGAAAACATAAGCCTGGATCTGCTCCTGAGGATTCTGCAATTCATAGAAAGCATCATCCGCGTTTTCCTTAATCACTCGGTACTGAATTGAACACAGCAACTGCACAAACACGTTGTCCTGCTCCACAATTCAAAATTACAAATCACTCACTATTCCTCATTTATATCATTCATAGGTCATAATCTGCACTCACTAACTAAAAATCACACACTGTGCTAACAAATTAACAAAAAAATTACTCGATTGTGTCATAAAATCTGATAAAATTTAAGAAATAAAAATAATCGGGAATTGAAACGGAATTGATTGGGGACCTTGGTTTTGGTCTCGATTCGGACGTCGAGGGAGGAGATTCTGGTGGAGAGGATTCCGGCGAGGCATTCGCCGGCGAGAGGGTTGAAAACGTGGAAACCGGGTTGCGCTAGGCGGTGGAAACGCCCCCACTGTTCAACGACGCCGACGCTCGATTGAGCGACGCATCCACAGAACAAACAGAACGAGTTTCCCATCTTTGCTATTCTAAAATCAAAAGCAGGAACAACCACAAACAAACACTGCCTTAAATGAAAATATCTTCTTCTTCTTCTCTTTTCAAAGTTAACGTGTTATATACTTTCATTGCTCATAAGAAGAAATGTTAATTGGGATAAATGTTTAAGATTTTCTCCATGCTTTTAAATTTCTGTTAATAAAGAAAGAAAAAGAAAATTGAATTTACTTTATACATTTCTTTTTTTATAAATCACAATATGTATGTATTGGAAAAAAATTATATATTAATTTTTTTAACATATGAATATTAATTTTTATAATAGTTAGTTAAAAGTGATAGATAATTGGCTATTAAAATTAGTTTGGATAGTTTTTTTTCTATAAACAAGTTAAATACTATAAAATAGATTTTAGATAAATTACTAAAAAATCATTTCTATAAAATAGTTCTCTGATAAATTAATTTTAAGTTTTTAAATTATGGTAATGACTTCTTTTTGAATTTTATATTTGGTTATGGAAAAAATTAGTTAAATAAATCCTCCTCCGCCATTAAATAAAAAATAATATGTTTTTCAACTTTTTTAGTAAATATTTTAAAATTTATATGAATGATGATTTTTAAATTGTTAAAAAGGTAAAAGTTTTATTAGTACATTATCATTAAACTTAAATGTTGTATTTTTCATGTTTTAAATTTGTTAAGTACATAAAAAGTACACTAAAAATTAAAATATTTCAATTTTTAAAAGGGAATTTGCATCACAATTCACGAGTACTATTTCACGTGATAGCTTATGAAAAAAACTACTTCACGTCACAATTTATAATTTATAGAAAAACTGCTTTCACAAATAATATTTTTTGGGCAGGTTGAAAAAATCATTTAAATATTTGAAAATATCTTTATATTTATTTGTTTATTTGTTTTATATAATAAATATTGAATATTTTATTTTTAAAATAGTAAAAATATTTATGAAAAGTATTAAATATTTACGAAAATTATGAGAAAACATAACAAATCTCGTGTTTATATTTTAAGGCTAACTGCGTGTAGAAAAATTGATAAAATGTGACGTGTAGCACATTTTTTTATTTGTTAACAATATTATTATGATTAAAAATTAGAGGTATTCAATGAAAAATAGAGATATTTATTAAAACATACAAGTTGAAACAAAATTAAATTAAAATAAAACATAAATTTTCTTTTCCTTAATGTTTATCATTTTATTTTGATTTGGGGAAAAATGATAGAATTTTATATTTTTTCTATTTGATTATAAATTATTTTAAACATAATTTATTTGAGATATAGTTTCAGCTATTCTATTAGCTATTAATTATGACAAGATTAAGTATGTAATGTTGTATACTTTTACAATAATTACTAAATAATGTTTTATGTAAATATACAAATAAAACAAAAATTTCAACATATTTAAACATAAAATACTTTAGTAATTTAATAAGTTAAAGTGAAAAAAATATTATATAACTTAAAATTATATTGCATACCCAACCCAATAGGTAAAACCAAACGTTCAACTTCCCACTTCAATTCGACGCCGAAGCTGAACCTTCTCATTATAAATATAAAATAATTAATATCTTTGACAATATTAAAATATGTTATATTTCTAAAATTTAGTATTATTTTTTAGTATTAATAAAAATTAAAGTTAAGTATCATGTATTTGTAATTTGAAACTATTTATAATAATAAACCCATAGCTTGTGCGATTAAAAAAATAAATATGAATTAATTTAGTCAATACAGTTTTCTTTTTGACAACTATGAAATAAGTATTATTTAGAGATATTATATTTTAATGAAAATAAAACAGTAACATGGAAATATTTTTGGATTTTTTTTACAGTAATAGTATAAAACGAAGGTTCTTATGAGCCAATAAGATAAGGTTTGTATAAATAAAGTTCATATTAGTCTATCAAAATAAAAAATAAAAATACAAAATGATAAATTTAAATTACATTATTTGATATGAGTTGTACAATAGAAAAGTTCTTGAGATATAACTAATTAACCAATAATGATATAAGCTTCTTCTTTTTTTCAAATTGAATAGTTATAATAGTTGCATTTCATTGATTAAATAATCAATTACAATTTTCACATAATTATAAAGATCAATTGTCTTCATGTATAAATAAATCAATTGTCTTTACTCATTTTTTTTCGAGAAAGTGAAGGATAATGTTAAATTTATGTAAATTCAAACTTTATACAAATAATTAGAAGATTAAATTATTTAAATATATTTGAATGAATAAGTATGTAGGATTAAACATTTCTAAGATAAAGTATTTCTAAGAAAATCTTAATTATTATTTTTCGTCATTAATATACTTTACTAGGGATGACTTCAACAGTCAGAATCCTAACATTTAAAAACAACTAAAATAATTTAAGTAATAGTTAGAATTATTTAAAAACTAGAATCAAAGTTTTAAAAATTATAGCATTAGGTTTACCATGATTATTTATAATTTAATGTATAAATTAAATATAATAGTTTTAATAATTTGTTTTTAGGAATGATATTTCTGCTAAAAAAAACTTTAGTGAAATTTTACCGTGACCAAAAATTATTTTTTTAATTTATACTCTTTAACGGTACTAATAATAATTTAACAGAATATTTAATAATTATTAACCGTTAAGCATAGTTAAACTACTAATATAGGAGTAAAATTGAAATTTTAATTTATAGGGGTCTAGTTTAAATTTATGGGGTGCAGAATGCAAAGCTCTGAAAGCATATTTGAGAACCATGCTTGGCCCATTTGGTTTTCTAACCTCATCATCTCACCATTTCTATTTTGTTTTCCCTTTCTACACTTCCATAATTTTTTTATACACCTCCTAACATTTTGAGAAAGACTATATTATACCTTTGTCTCCTTTGTATGTGGAAGAGTTTTTTTTTTTTTTTTTTTTTTTTTTTATTTTTTTACTTTTTTCTTTTTTTCTAACTGTTTCTTTTTTCTTTTTTTTGTTTTCGGATATTTGGACGCATCAACTTGTTATGAAATAACATTCATAGCCTCTACTCGTGTTCTAGCTCGTCTAAGAGTTAGATTTGCCTCAATTGTTTGTCTCTT